>Ga0126339_10002662_pt1 | contig 12837 bp, 8 predicted proteins | sample OrbTmetagenome_2_FD_92532 | JGI IMG/M metagenome (GOLD analysis project Ga0126339, IMG submission 92532) | Coral microbial communities from Petempiche,Puerto Morelos, Mexico - Orbicella T R C metagenome | ecosystem: Host-associated > Invertebrates > Cnidaria > Coral | place: Petempiche,Puerto... | reverse complement strand
CTATTGTTTGCTGGTAAATAAAACTTTAATAAACAACTAACATTATATTGTAAGCATGTTTTTAAACAAAAGGTCAAGCAGTCAGAGAGTGTCAAGTGACACACTTCAGTCAGTGATCGCATCCGGAATGTAATTTCCAAGCAGAACTGATTAGTAAAACCACAATGTAAGCTATTTGAACACCGAAAAAAATTTTCCAGCTAGCTACAATTGTAGCTCTCGATAAGCTAAATTCTCAGCAAGATTCTGTTTAATGTTAACATTCCCAGCCAGCTCAACTTTAGTCTGCAGAGCGGATATTTTGCGGAGCGGATCCGACGGGTACTCCTGTTTATTTGCCACAAAGAACATAAGAACGGGTACTAGATGACTGACTTTGTACACAGTGAAATCAAAACAATGCATATACCGTATGATTTGCTCGGGGATACTCATTTTAGCAGGTAGCGTTTTTATTCACAAAATAGTGGGTTCGACGGGCGAAAATCTGTGCCGCTGCTGTCATAGATTTGCCCAAATTGGTCCAAGTTAGCTCGACTTTTCAGACTAGAGTATAGAAGGCGAACAGGGTCTTTGACGGGTCTTCAATTCACCTCTGCTAATTCGCTTCCCTGTAGGCTCTTTATCAGTTCAACGCAAAATACTGTGAAAGTTTGGTTTGAGGCAAAGAAAATCTCGTGAAAAGCAAAAGCGTACTCGTAAAACAGGGATATAACACATCAAAATGTCCGCATCAAAATGTATTTTTGACCATCACGTAGTAACTCCCTCGGCATCACGTAAACAGACTCACGTTCTCTTGCCGGAACTTATTACGCAAGGAATGCACCACGCAAATAATAAAATACCGTTAATAAACAGTGCAATATTTATTTAACGGTGTTGAAAAAGTAATATTTAATAAATAAATACCAAAGAGGCCAAATAGCTAAAAATAACAGTTCAAACGAAACAGGAATTTAGGGTATGATGGTGAAGATTCATCACGGCAACTCAGATGATTTCACGCAACTACGCCCCCGCGCGTGGCTCACAATTCAAAGAGACGAGAGTTATATTAATTAGCTGGAGAGAAGACGCACACGACTTACTGCTGAATTTTTAGTTTTTAGTTTGAATTTACCATTGCCTCAAGGTGTAAATTTTACGTTCAGTAATTAGTCTGCTCGCTGGCTGTCCGCTCGGGATTTGAGCACTCGGGGGTTTCTGCAGACTGATTGCCCTCCTGCGCCCCGCAGGCGAAAACAATTGGCAGTTGTTTCTCAAAACAAAACCCAGTAAGACGGAAAAGAATCTCTCGTCTCTACGTAATCGCGGTCTGTACTAATTACGTAAGCGTTCTGCTTCACACGCATGGTAATCACTCTTAAGAAAATCATCAATATAGGTGAAGTTGAGCAATACTGATGTAAACCTATCAGTAAACACACGTTTTTAGGTTTTTAGGGACGCTTCAAGTGGCTGGAAACGGAAAACTGATTTGCACGTAAAACTTGTTTATAAATTGCCGTGTTGTGCTGTTAATTTCCACGTCATCTTTTATTATTTACAAGGCTTGGGTGTCTAGAAAATAGCATACCACCTTAACAAGAAAATACAGCTTGAAAAGTCGGTTCTTCGGATTTTCGATCACTTTCGTCTGCCACCAAAGCCAAGTGCACTTGGCTGTACATGTACTTAGCGCACTTGGCTGTACTTAGCTGTAAATAAACACCTGGTCCGACATCAGTTTTATTTGAGGGCTGATAATGAATAAAAAATGTTTAGAAAAACGTTTACGAAACTGAGATATTTTCAAATCATTTTCATGTTCAATTTTCAATACCACATGAAAGTGCATAAATTAAAGCATCAAATAATGATATCAATAAGGTGTCAAATGTATGCATTTAACAGACTTCTGTCGCTTAGCAACTGTCAAATACCGTGCCGGACAATTGATGTAAATTACCACTGTCTTGGTCCAGCAGTAGACCAAGTTGTGTTGGTTACGATGGAGGTAAAATCAAGACTTCTGGAAATCACATTCTGTGCTCCTCGAGGCTTGTGTTAATAGACGAAAGTATTCTTCGACAGGATGATGGCTACGGCGGAGTGTACAAACAAGCAGAAAATACTGCCATCCCGGTTGCTAAACTGCATTTACTTAATATCTTGCCTGTAATTTGCACGAGCCTACAGTCCTTGCACACGAAGTTCTAATTTAGATTTGCGTTGGATAAATTTGTTTTATAAACTGTAGATTTCAACAGTGATAAGTACGTATAGTATTTTACGACTCGTACTCAACCGCTTTATTTAGTTTTTGCGGCCGACTTTTTTCGAAAACAAACGGATCGATATAAACTCTGCTAACACAGTTCAGACCAGCACACAACAAAATTCGATTTCCACGCTATGGCTGTCGATAACTGCTCCGAGGGGACTTTGCTGTTACCATTTCTGGACGAATCTGGTTGGAATCAAGGATTACGAACGTTTATCTACTTGATAGCGCTTTTATGGTGTTTCATGGGCATTGCCATCATCGCCGACGTTTTTATGTGCGCTATCGAAACGATAACGAGTAAAACGAAAGAGGTAAAGGTGGCAAAACAAGATGATCCTACAGAAGTGGAAGTTGTAGAAATTCGAGTTTGGAATGACACTGTCGCTAACTTGACATTAATGGCCCTGGGTTCGTCAGCGCCGGAAATTTTACTGGCGATCATTGAGATCGTTTTACTAAATAAGTTCGAAGCTGGTGCTCTCGGACCCAGCACGATAGTTGGGTCTGCGGCTTTCAATCTTCTTGTAATCACTGGAGTTTGTGTTATGAGTATTCCTATGCATGAACAGCGCCGAATCAAGGCGATCAAAGTGTTCGCGGTTACCGCTTCGTTCTCAATGTTGGCCTACATATGGCTTTACATCGCCTTGAGCGTGAGTTCTAAGAACGTGATCGAATTGTGGGAGGCAATTTTAACTTTTCTACTGTTCCCTATTTTGGTTGTAATCGCTTACATGGCCGACAAGGAATATTGCTGCCCTGGAAAAGTCTCTCCTCAAGACACTGGAGTACTCGAACTCGGTATGTACCGCTTAAATAAAACAACATCGTTACCCATGTTATTTTGCGTGAATTAAGTTTCAGGAAAGCGCTAAATATAGATTGAAATGTTGACCTTACAACTTGTACGTGATAACAGTTCACAAAATGTTGCCAGTTAGTAGCTAAAATTGGTCCTTGAGAGTTTATTTTTGTCCGGTTTGAGAACAAAATAAAAGATTAACTCGTTGAATGTTTTGACTCGCCTCGAGAAATTTGTTGCTAAGTGTGTAAGTGAGAAATACACCGGTTGCTGTGTTACTGAAAGCAATTATCATTCCGTCGAATTTCTGTCGTATTATTCAATATACTGTCATTAATTACCAACAAAGTTGCACGTTTTGAAAATTAGTGTGTTTCTACTCACAACTTAGAAGCCAAAACACGAGAAATTGCTAGAAATTTCTAATATTGGTTGCTAGCACGACTACGCATAAAGAAATTGTTCAGCTGTCCTCCTGCGAGAAATCATTATCAAGTGGGATCATTACCATATTAGAATATTGTTGGATTGGAGACCACTAATTCTTTCAATCGAATGCTAACATATAACCATCTCCTGCGATCGGAAAATAAAAGACCCGTGCTTATACTTTGGTGCAATTTTAATTCGGTGGAAGGAGGTTGCTGTGACACGACTGTTCCAGATGACAAACAATGTAATGTCAATACCGTCATGTTTCAAAACGATGCTCGGAATATAAAGTCAGTCAAGTTGAGATATTAAATCTACTCTAGATACATAGCAACAAGCAGGTGTTTAGCGCAAACATAATTGTGGTGAATATTTGTCACTTGTCAACAATTAACTGTGGGTTTTGCCGAAAAAAAAAAGACGTTTTTAATAATGTAACTGTGGGTTGCAAAAAGTCGCCATTTATTAAGGTGACAGAAAATTAGACGTGGTCTTAAATTAACATTCTTATTTAGTGTACTTTCCCTGAAAAATAACGGACATTAACAAGTTGTCAATTAACAATGTCAGTTCTTAATTAGTGTAATTCATCACCCCTCCTCTATTACATGTCACCAATTCATTTGCATGTTTATTATTTTCTAAGGTTGAATTTGAATATATAACTGCTTTGGCAGGTGCTGCACACAGTTATTTTGTAGTGCCAATCTTGGAACTTGCAGTTTTGTTATAGATAATGTTATAAAACTGGATTTGAGGTCAAGATCAATCTTTCGAAGGGAATAATTCTTGCTCAAGCAAATATTAATTGTAACTTTATTAAAGTGCCTATGTCTGGAAGATTTGACATGACAAACGTTCAATTTCGTCAGACAGTAATTTATCTTTTACATGGTAAATATTGAAAATGAGTATAGAACAAGTTTATAAAACCATGATTAAGAGGGAAATCTAATGTAATATAATAATATTACTAAATATGTAGTTTTTGAGTTTACAAACCAGTGGGATAACACAACATAAGAGTTCACAGATTGTCAAGAAATATTGCTGTCATCCCTAATTAATAGTCAAGAGTACACAGCTAATGAATGATATAGATTTACAACTTTTGTTTTGACATTCTGACATTTTGACATTGACATCTTATCCAGATATTTGCATTAAAAAATAACAAAATTTCTGCATTGGCCTCTATGTGAAACCAACTCAGTGCAGCCAAAACACAGTTCAGTTCTTGTAAAGGGAAACTGAGCAGAATCTATTCAACTTCTGAAATGAACGTGGGTGTCACAATTAATTATTATTTCATTCATGGATATAGGAGAAAAGGTTTTAAATATTGATAACTAAAAAAAATTAACTTGTCAGCAGGAAAGATAATGCCTCAGTGAGGTCTTTAACATATCGTTTATAAAGAATATTTATTTACAAATTGAAAAAGCATTTTTCAAAGTAGTGAATGTACTTGTTACACTGACTGTAAAAAGAATTAGACAGTGAAAGATTTCCTGAAGGTTTTCAAACTTGAACTTTATGATACAGTTGGACCTGACTAATTTGAACTCGGTTATTTTGAATTCTCTGTTATTTCAAACTCAAAACCATTTCCCTTAGATTAATGCCCTCAAGTCATTCACTGTCTGTTGGTTATTTTGAAATCCCACTATTTCTAGCTATTTTTTGTTTTCCCTGAGAGTTCGAAATAAGTGGGGTTCAGCTGTATTTTACCTTACAAATTTTTAAGTCTGGTTTAATTCATTTGTGCATCAATTTAACACATGGTTACATTTTTATTTATTATGAATGTCGGCATCAAGAACATTGTTAAAAAGCCTATAGTTTCTAGTAAGGATAGTTGTGACAAAGTTTGAAGAACAGCTTCAAGTAGGGCTGCAGACAGAAAACCCAGTGCTGGATCTTGGGAAGGGAATCAGAGGACACATAATGTTTGGGCTCCCACCTAAATTTAAGGCATGATTGGGTCAGAAAAATATTTGCACACCCCACCCTCTAAAGTACAAGAGGTCTTAGATCTACCTCTGGAAAAATCCACCACACTGACAAGCTGAACTACAATTAATATTGATATGCAATGTAACTGAAAATGGCACAGGTCCACTTCTCACTTTCATTATTCTTCTAAACAAAGGTAACACTTGTAACAAAATGCAGGATATGCAGCCAATTAGAAACAGGATCACTCCACATGTCTCCTATGAGTCAGTTTAAATTTTGTTTCAACTATTGCTAAGGGCACAGTTTGATGATCGCTTCGCAAGTGTGAGACTTGATGAGTAACTGTACATGTAGTTTCTATGTTAATTTGTAAAGATAGGATATGTGTAGATTTCCACTTGACAAATTTCTTTCCTTGTGCTACATTTTGCTTGTGTTTGTTTTAGCCTTTTTTGTACAAAATTTGTTTGTTAGCATGTTTGTTGTAACTTTTGTCTTGGGGGGTAAGAAAAGGTTAAAATGTATTCTTTCAGGGGGAGGGTGAAGCATAATTAAAACAGGAAGGAACATCATCAACACTAAAGGAATTTTTCTCTTTCTATCATAAACAGCCGAGGGTTCCAAAGCTCTGTCTACACCCAAATGTACCCATGACCCAGAAGTCACGAGTTTTATAAAGGTAAATAGTTGAATTCATGATTCTACAGTTTTACAAACAGTTGCTATGTGCATTTGTTTGCGTATTTTGTATAGTAACATAAAAGAAGGGATTAACCTGTTTTAAAATTTGGGAATATGGCATACATACGCGATCATGAGCTATCATAAATCACTTACATTTTCTTCATTCCATCTTTTACGATCATCCTTTTCCCAGCAGATCAATCTGTGTTGCGTTGTCTAAAGAATCGTTCTTCTTCCGTCGACTCTTCCGTCTGGTCACGAGTGATACGCAATACCGCTGACAACCTAACTGCTGCAACACGCGTGAATTTTCTGGAAATCACCACGAAAATTACAGAAACGTCAAGCTATCCACGATTTTTTGTCATCAACGTTAGATATTGCCATAGTAGCGAAAATACATTGACATTACTGGAAAGAGCATCTTAAATTGGCAAAGTTTCGATGTTACGTTTCTTTCAAAATGGCGCAAATATGGATAAAGTCGGGGAATTCTAGAGAGTTTGGTACTGTAACTTCCCGTCATAACATCTGCAACATTTTATACTCACTTTGGGAAGCCATAACTTTCCGATTTGACAAGACAAGACTCACAATCTTGGCCATTTAACTAATTTTGAGTTGCTCTTAAAAAAAGTTACACCTTTTTCTCTAAAACCCTTGATCCCTCGGTCGCCAAAATTGGCAGCAACCAAGTTAACAACACAAACTTTGGTTTTTTGATAGTTTAGCTGACGTATGTGCCGTTGCCATGGCAACATGAATAAATATAAACGGGCCTTTAAAATCACTTTTGTCGATTTTGTAGAAAATCTAGTCATTAGATTTTCTTTATAATTTGCATGCAGCAAGCTTGCAACAATACTCACAAGTTAACACCATTTTGATAATAATTTAACAGAGAGATCTTTAATTATCCCTTGTTGAAGGTTCACTGGAATATCCAGAATTCCCTTTGTTAAAGTTCAGTTTTTTTCAATACTCCAGTTACTTATTTCCTAAAGTATTTTTGCGCCAAATTTCGTGAAATTCTAATGAGTGGTTCTCGAGAAAAAGGCGTATTTCCGAGAACGCAATTTTTCATTCAATCGCAATTTTTTGACTTACTACGCATGCGCTGCATTTAACTGGGTTCTTTCGGTAACAACGAAAAAGTGAGAATTGCTGGGTTCTTTGCATCGTTAGCTTTTGTAACATATCTTTGCAATAAAAGATTAAAACGGTCAATACACTGCGTTCAATTATAGAGAAAAATAGCACAGATAATGCGGGCATTGGACAAATAAAGTGATCGCTCTATTGACGGCGTGTTTGTTTTTTGCAATCCTTGTGCGCGCGCTGAATCGCATCAGCAAAAGCGCGTGCGAAAACTGTGTTCGGCTACCTTAAGTTTTGCGGCAGGAAAAGATCTTTCCAATGATACCCAGATCAGGGTGATTGGTCAATTGAGCGTGGAATATACACGCTTAGAAATTTGAGTGAAAAACTCGGAGCAAAATTTCCCTCAACTACACTTGACTACTTCGTGGTAAGAATTTCCCGTCTCGATGTAGTCTCCTTCGCAGCCGTTTTTTGGGATGTCACGCAACGTTTTTTTTCGCTTCTTGTTCGATGGACTAAGGGAGAAGGAAGATATATACTTGCAAAAAAAATTTGAAAAGGAAAAGAACAGTTATGAACTAGTTTACAATTATTCTGCATTTCAGGAAGTTAGCAGAAATCCAGAACTCTCAGAAGATGATGCTGCCAAACTTGTTGCAGCCCATATTAAATCCAAACAGCCAAAGAACTATGGTTATTACCGAGTGGGTGCTATAAGAGATATTGGAGGTAGTCACAAGCTTAGACCAAAGATGGATTCTAAACTTAGAGTGGTAAGTTAGTTATACGGTACACTGCTTGTTATAACATGACAAAGTGTCTTTTCTACCCGGGAAGGGTGTAGGTACTCCCATTTATTGGCTTACATGTAGGGCAGGTTTCTGAGGTTCCTGATCCTTAATATAAACAGTGTATCATTTTTACCCCTGTTTGTATTGTGTTCCCGATGTGATCCTTAGATAGGGTTCCTAAATTGTATTAACTAATATTGCAGTGTGCAAATGCCCAGCTTAACGAAAAACAAATTATATGCTTAATGCCTAACATACAATGTTACAGAAAAGAAAGAAAGTTGACCCGTTGATGCCATTCTTAGTTTTTGTTTTTCCTTGAATAGGGTGCCATTTTTCGGGTTTGGTCGGGAGAAACTACGACTGTGGTTCAATAGCTACAGTTGGTCCCCGCTAATTCGAACTTAATTGGTTATCTCGAATTAATTCCCCTTCAATTCGAACTTAAAACCATTTCCCTTAAATTTGCCTTTCAGTCATTTATTGTCGGCTATTTCAAACTATTTTTCCTTTTCCCTTGGAGTTCGAAATAACGGTGTTCAACGGTACTTCTACTCAGAACTTACTGATCAGAATAGTCACTTTTTCAGAGCACTGCGCAAGCTGCAGGTAGTGTTTCCCTAACAAAACTCGGAAAATCGACTTCCTATGTGTTCTTTCGATCGGTTTTAACCGTTTTGCTCCTTGCTTTATTTTTATAGATCTATGAAGAGTTATCTGAAGTTGGTTTCTCATCTTCTGGCGCTTCTGTCATTATGAGTCACGCTTTAGGTAGGTGCAATGTCTCGATGTGAATGACACAGCTTGGTTTTTAAATTCTTACCTGCTAGCACTGAACTGAGTTTATTAGTTGGCTAGCTCCGTGAGCGAGCAAGATGAACGGAATCCCGCTCTGTGATTGGCTACCCGAGTGGGTAAGATGGCGCTATCATGCCCGTTCAAGACTACCCGCTGTGTCCCACAAGAAATATTTTCCGGAAAGCCATGTAATAAATCCTTTATTGTCCAAGATTTATTGTTCGATTAAGATGGGTGGATATTGGCTTCGTTCTTTGTTTGCGATTTTATGGACCTCAACTCCGTCTCGGTCCATAAACCCGCAGAAAAGGGAACTTGGCCAATATCCAGGCATCTTGATCTCACGCTTGGTCAATAACCCATTTTTATAATCCTGATCGAACGTGCCAGGATTCCGATGACACAAATCGACTTACATTCTACCATACACGTGAAACGCGCGTAACCCATGCAGGTCACAACACTCCCGCTTGCTTTTCAAGGTTTGCATTTGATTGGCGGAGAACTTTAAAGCAAAGGCATAAAAACCAGCAATCCCTTAGTTATTTTACTGATTGAAAGTGCTAAGAATAGAGAACCGCTTATGCCGCGAAACGGATGAGTGAACATTGTGATTCCTTTTTGTTTTTTTGTTTTTTTCTTACAGCTGGAAAGGTTCCGCCAGCTCGCGTTGAATTTGCTGCTCCGAAGTGTGCTGTTTATGAAAACGAGAAACTTGTCCGCATTGGAGTCAAGAGGACTGGGAACACGAAAATCACAGCGAGTGTGAAGTAAGTGTAACCTGTCCATTATTTTGAAGCTTGTACTTGCTTATAACATGACCCACCATCAATATTTTCACACGCTTCGCACTAATAAAGTAGTGATCCTTCTAGCTCTCATTTTGTGACTGCCATGCACCGAAAATTAGTTTGGAGCAATTGGAGTATAGTTGTCGATGTTCGGAGACCTTCGTGAAATGCCAGAAAATCTCGAAATGTTTGGCAGATCTAGGGTATCTCTGAACCGCAATCTGATTTCCTAGGAGGCAATACACGCAATTTGAAACTGAATCCAGCGCTCTGTCGACTGTTTTTCATTTCTCTAGTTATGAAACCATCAATGGCACAGCCATGTCTGGTTCGGACTACGAGGCCAAAAAAGATGTTCTCGTCTTTAAAGCTGGAGAAACCCTGAAACATATCGACATCACAATTATCGATGACAACGAATGGGAAGAAAATGAAGTGTTCTTCCTAAAGCTGTCTAGGTTTGACTGCAATGATGATACGGTGGAAATAGGAGAACAAAGCATTACTGAAGTTACTATTATTAATGATGATGGTAAGTTGTAGAATTATCGGAGAAAGGCACAATTCTTGGACAAACGAGGGGAAATGTTGTTTACCTCCTGTCGGGGCCGGGAGTTGGAGGGGGTCGGTAAAGTCTGCATACGAGCCAAGTGGCCCATCAGGCCCGAGCTTGTATCGGTTTCTGTAGCATGATGCAACTAGGAGTATTTCTACTGCCCCCTGGATGAGATGCTAGTCCATCGTGGTGTTATCCCCCACCATTAAATTCGCCTGTACCCATTTATATACCTGGTTGGAGAGGCACCGTAAGAGTTAAGTGTCTTGTCTTTTCACCACCACATTACAGAACCCGGAACCTTCTCACTGGAGAGGCCAAGCTACGTCATAACGGAAAACATCGGAAAAGCTCCCATCAAAGTCGAGAGGACCCAAGGTACCGATGGGAAGGTTGTGGTCACGTGGGAAACCATGGACCAGACTGCGGTAAACGGCAAGGATTATCACGGGGGGTCTGGAACGCTGGTCTTTGAACACGGCGAGCAAGTAAAATACATTACAATAGACATTATCGACGATAAAGATTTTGAAAAAGACGAAACATTTCTGGTGAAACTTGTGGAAACGTCGGAGGGAGCAACAATTGGAAGTATAAGGAGCGCGGCAGTCACTATTGTACATGATGACGGTAAGCGAGGCCGTTGCTATTCTGATCAATTGCTGGAATCTCTCAACTTTTAAATATAAATGTTGAGTAAACAAGTTGTTTACAGAAATTTAGGACTTGATCATCACTAAAAAGGCGTTTAACCCCCCGGGGGTACTATGTGGGTGTACTATGTGGGTACATACCATAAGCTATGTGGGCATGTGCCGCTATGAAGGGTATGGTTTTCAGGCAGTTTAGTCTGGGATACGGTATAGAAATCAGAGAGTTTTGGTCTAGAATAGGGTATAATTCACCGTGAAAGTGGCCAGTGTATAAATGATGCAGTCTAGAACAGGATTCTTTCCCCCGGGGTTGTGTAGAGTATGTTGGACTATGATGGTGATAAAGGTTTCTGCATGGAAATAGCTGGTCTGGGATAGGTTAGGGGTTTTGGTGCCTTGTCTGGAATAGGGTTGCAAAATTAGATCAGGCTGATCGTGATGTAGTATAAGGTAAGAGTTTAAAATGAGAACGAATTTGACCCCAAAGCAAAAGAATGGTATAATAGGGATATTAATATCTCGGAACAGACTCTTATTTGCTCGTGTGATTGTGTTTTTTAGAGTATCGCCAGTTATTTAATCGGGTTGTATCGCTGGCAACTTTTAACCTTCGCCGCCTGGACTTTGGATCCGAGACATGGGGTGCGCAGTTCAGAGAAGCCATGTCAGTTAATGGCGGAGATGTGGAGAATGCCACAACACTCGATTACGTCATGCACTTCTTTACATTTGCTTGGAAGGTGGGCTGATGTGGAAATTTTACAAAATATGTGTTGCTCTTCGTAAATCCGTGTATTATTACCTCAGACTCGCACCCAGTCGCTATTTAAGGGTAAGATTGGATTTTTTTCCAAGAGAAAGCGGTCTAGATCGAGTGGAACGCGCGGGTAGAGGGAAGGACCCCGCGGGCCTTAATCCACTCTAATATCCAATCTTCTCTCCTCCCCAAACCACGTGAATAGCGACTGGGTACGAGTCTGATATTACCTGGCATAGACAGTACTTATTACACATTGAAGACAGCTGATAGAACCAGCAACGTCGTGCATTATTAGATTCTTAGGTCGCAACGTCATAAAGTGATTTCCTTCTAAAAAGGTTACGAGAGATCACGCTAAGAGGCTGCCCCTCGGTCGTTTATGTGCCATCCAGCTTGGCTAAACCCGTGCGGCGAAGATATTATCCTATTAAGATTGTCTCACGTGGTTATATGAAGAATTGAGCTGTATACGTAAGCTCGTACCACGTGTTTTTTTCAGTTAAGTATCTGGGTCACCTAACGAACTTTCATTTTCTTTGTTAATTGTTTGCTTTTTATGAACCAGCATCGTTTGCTTTCCAACAGGTGATCTTTGCATTCGTTCCCCCTTGTACTTGGCTTGGCGGCTGGCTGACTTTTGTTGTGGCGCTGATGATGATTGGCCTGGTCACTACCATAGTGGGAGACTTGGCCACCATATTTGGCTGCCTGATTGGACTCGAACCCGAGGCGACCGCCATTTTGTTTGTGGCACTGGGAACCAGTCTTCCAGACTTATTTGCCAGTAAAACAGCAGCTGTGAACGAGAAGTACGCGGATGCGTCTGTTGGAAACGTAACTGGCAGCAACTCGGTCAATGTTTTCCTTGGCCTGGGGACGCCGTGGGTGATTGCTACCATTTATCACGAAGTTCAGGTGATCATATTTATGATGTAGTTAGTTCGGTATTCCTGTGGTTGTAGTTATTTCAAGCTAATGTTCTATCGTCATTCCTGGATACAATAAAAGGTGCAGGAACACTCATCCTCGTAGGGTAGGTAGGGTTTTGACTTTCCCCTCTCCCCCCCCCCCCACACCCTTTCACTGCCAAGGAGCAATGAGTTGGTGGTGGGGGGGGGGGGGGGGGGATATCGGAAAGGCCGGGGGAAAAAAACAAAGGAAAAAAAGAGGGGGAAAAGCGGACGGCCGGGATATTTGCCCGGGGCCCAAAGAGTTTTCAGCCCTCACAATAAGAAAATCTT
>Ga0126339_10002660_pt1 | contig 12843 bp, 4 predicted proteins | sample OrbTmetagenome_2_FD_92532 | JGI IMG/M metagenome (GOLD analysis project Ga0126339, IMG submission 92532) | Coral microbial communities from Petempiche,Puerto Morelos, Mexico - Orbicella T R C metagenome | ecosystem: Host-associated > Invertebrates > Cnidaria > Coral | place: Petempiche,Puerto... | reverse complement strand
TGGTACACGTATGTTGTATTTATGCGATGCAACGTGATCTAAAGGTGGTGTGTGACCATTAAAATCCCGCTACTGAACATTACTTTCACGTGATACTGTTTATTATGCTGTACAATGTGGATTTAACTTTGAATGTATTATGCTGTAAAATGTGGATTTAACTTTGAAGTCTGTGTATATATAGGCAATCAAATCCAAGCTATCAAGCAGTATTTTCATGTGGTACTGTTTATTATGCTGTACAAGGTGGTTCTAACTTTTGCATCTGTTGATGAAACCCTAGTGTGTGACCATTCAAATGAAAGCTACTGAGCAGTACTTTCATGTGGTACTGTTTATTATGCTGTCAAAGTGCTTCCAAATTTTAACTCTGTGGTTAAATCCTAATGTACAACTATCTGAATGAAAGCTATCAAGCGATCCTTTCTATCTAGTACGTAATTCAACTCGTACGTGACTTGGTATACCTGACAGCCAGCTGAATTCCACACTCATCACTGCAATACTTTGAACCAGAGCGAGCAGCTTTAGTGCAACCAGGTCCATAACACTGACGTGGAACTTCATCTCTTTCTCTCTCATCAGCATATTCAATGGACATTCTACTCTTTTCCTCGTTAGACATAATTCTCTTTCGTTTGCGTGGTCTGTCGCAGGATTGCCTTAACTTTTCCTGTTTAATAAACAAAATGGATAACAAATTCAACAAGAATTTTAAAACTGGCTGGGTCCTGGTATTACTTTGAGGTAATTTTGCTTGAAAGGCCTATCAGGTTAGTCAAAGTCCTTTTGCTACACATTCATAGACCGAGCTGAAGGTGAGGCGCACAAACTTACCAAAAGAGAACAAGACCAATCTTTCCCAGTATGGACCGCACATACCAATTAAGTCTAAAAAAGTTTCTAATATATTTTGGTATACAAGAATATTGACTAAGCGTGCATGCCTGTAAAAATAAATCTCAATATACCTTTATCTACCCTCGGCCTGTATATGTTTATTAGCTAAGTTCTCTTCTTGCGTGTCATTGGACCGAGACGCAACCATGGTTTAAAACAAAAGAAAAACAGGAAAATAATACATCCTGGAACAGCAATCTTGAGTATGGTTTCTCGAAACTTGATACATGGTGTAGCTCTAAAACGCATAGTACTTGGTATCAAGAAGTTACGGGTGTTATGTTGTCTAGGAAAGTAAATTAAAATCACCGTTACAATATTAGTGACGGGACAAGTAACAAACTGATTTATACAAATTTCGACCAATTTCCTGGCTTTTCAGGGCCTACATGTTCGGGGAAATTTCCCGCGAAATGGTATTTCAGCGATAATAAGTCGAATTTTCAGGATACTTATAACTTCAATGCGCGCGAATTTTCGAACCAAGCTTACCGATAGTAGGTTTTGCTACAGTGGTGTAATTCAGCAATAATTCGGGTTTTTTTTTTTCGCAAATGCGATGCAAATTTTAGAGCAAACTTCAACTCTGATCATCAATTGCCCAGGCGTTTTGTCTCTCAGGCATTTCAAGTAGAGTATGTGAATTGTCTTTTTGCAAATTTTTGTATTAGAAAACAATTAACCTAACGCACCACACTAGCGTATTCTCTCACAAGCCTATCAACTTCATCTACAAACCTTTCTACTTTCAGATGACTTTGCATGCTTCATCTTCACTGCTTTGCGCTGTTTTCTTGGAGTCAAACTCTGATGCAAGAAGAAATAATGAAGAAATTTTAACAGTCGATTTATGTTTCAAAACGTGTGGTGCGTGCTTATATGTATTTCATATATAACTCAACAATCTATTCAAGAACATAAACTATTGCCTAAATAGATTTCTCGCACTGATTAGTGCTGAGTTCATTTAAACTAGGATAAAATGCAGGAGCTTTAAATTATATCAACTCATATGACAGGATAATTTCACATTCATCGTCAATCCTGTTCAATGTACCTCTATGTCAATGTCAAGATCTTCTCTCCTAGCCTCTTCTCCTTTTAGCATGTCCCTGTAAGTGGAGCCACCTCTTAAGAGAACCTGAAAAATAGCTACTCAATTTGTTGTATGTGGCTCAACGTAATTTAGGCTAAGTAAACGCGAAACAAGATTGCTGGCCAGCAGTCTCCCTCAGAGTGAGTTCAGGATGGCCGGGACATTTGTGCAGGGGCACCTAGATTTTACAGCTCGGCTTCGGATGTCAAATCTTTCTGCATGTTTTTCGCTGTTGGACAGTGCTCGTTAAGCTTTTCTCCCAGCCCACCAGTCCCCCTTTGGCTTGAGGGTAAGTATGTGGTAAGTATCCTGTGTTTCCACTGTTTTTTCAGTGTGACGGTACCGGTGGTTGCCGCTCACAGGGTTGTCATGGATACCCTACGTGCACGGTTTAGTTTGATCTCAGGCTCCACCATCCTGTCAGGGACCATTCCCCAAGCTCATTGTTTGTTGATGAGTTTAACCAGGTACAACCACACAAACTTTGAAACTCGTTAACCACACAAAATTTAAGTTTTGTATGCTGCACGTAGACCTAAAGATATTTTTATACCATGTTTACCAAACTGTCTAGTGAGTTTATGCACATGTAGATTACACAAGTACATGGATGCATGTATCAATATTATACCTCAAGGTCCATACCGTAAGTTGCAGACCAAGTTTTTTCCCGTTCAACTCATGGCCCAAGCATGTTCACGCAGGCCATAAATCCGTAAAAATGAGGATCCGTAACTTACTGTACGTACCATGATTGATGAAGACAAAGTTAGTAAGATACAGTATTTATTACATCTCTTACCCTTGACTTCAGAAGGCACTGCCGTAGGCGACATTTTTGTCTCATCTTGTTGGGGCCACCAAACTTCTTCATGTCCTGAAAGCATGTGCAATGGACAGTAAGACAGTCTGTCTGACTGACTGACTGACAGACTCTCATACTGTCTGTCTGAGTGATTGATGGACTGACTGTCTGATTGTGACTAACTTGTGATTGTCTTGACTGTGTCTGACAGTCTGTCTGTGTGATTAACTGACTGAGCACCTATTTGATTGACAGACTGACTGACTGTCTGACTAGCAATGTGACTGACTGACTGTCTGACTGACGGACTGTCAGGCTGACTGACTGATTGACTCTAGTCTAAAGGAAGCAAGGCTTCATTAAGGAAAAAGTAATATGAGTATTTTCAGGCTAGTCCAGACAAAACAATAAGTTTATTGAATAATTTCTTAGAAACAGATTTTGTGATAAAAATTGGTGATAAGAAGTTACAATGTTTCAACCTCTCTGAGGTCATTGCCCAAACTTTTTATCCCTAATTTTTAAAATAAAAATAAGTTAATTATGAAAAAAAAAAATATGAAAATGTCAGAGGTTATCTTTATTGAGGACAATCCCAAAATTCAACATAACTAGCAGTATTACAAAGCACCTTGCAAAAGTCACATTGGCCACAGTCCTCTGTCTTTACACATGCAACACATTCTCCACATGTTCTCTTGGACCTCTTTCGCTCACTCTACAGTACAAAAGAAGATTCACAGTCACAAAAGGTGTAAGTCTTTCAAAATTTAGGGTAACCACCTTCAATATTATAAAATGTAAGTAGTACTTTCTACTTAAATACAGTAAAAATACTTGTTAAAGGCCTTCAAGTAACATATTCAAAATTATACTTTCAGCTCAGTTTAGCAAGGAATTCCACTATCAATCAGCATCCCAATGTAGTGTACCTGTAGCACTGTTCGAAATCGACCACACCTACATTAGGCCCTGTTTAGATGGCAAACTTCAGTGGTAGCTAATTCAGAGAACAAACTTGTCATAATAATCAAAGGTAACTGAGGGAAATGGTTAGGAAGGTCAGCAAACATCAAAGAAGCAAACAAACAGGCTAAGATTTACATGTATCTTGCCCAAGAAGGTCCTTGACCCTGCATATCTTTTGTTTTATGCTCATCCATATGTTATGTCATCCAATATAACGACCTTTTGTATTTTGCCAGGTTTTGTGCAGGGTCAGTTCCCAAAATAGTCAACAAAAACATACATTACGACAAAGAACTTTGCCAGGTTTCGTTCCCATTTCCCCTTATTAACAATGTAATAATTAATTTAAATTTGTCAAAAATCTAAAGAATATTTTTAATCATTGTAGCTTTAATACTGGATACCAATAGGTCAATTTCAATATATAGTTAAAAATTCTAAATTAATGCCGAGGCTTAGGGGAACAAAACAAAACATTAATTCATCCCTTAACCTTGACGTGATTTCTTTTGTTTTATTCCCCAAAAACTCACCATCAGGTTAAAATTTTTAATATAGCAAAATTGGCCTATTGCTGCACAGATTGCAGTAAATTGTACCATTTTAAGAACACATGCCTGATACCTGATGCCTGATGCAAAAAAAACAAAACAAAACAAAAACAGAGTATGAAATTTTCACTCTTGACAAATTCAGACTAGTATATATTACAGGTGTGTGGTCACTGGGTAATCTGACACAAACATCCGATCATTTGATGTGAAGGAAAGACATACATCATCTTTACTTGAATCCTGTTTTTCCTTCTTCTCTGATTGGATTTTGTCACTTTTCTCTGGTTTAGGTTTCTTGATCCTGTACTTGATGCAAAGATCTGGATTGCTTTCTGGAATAAAAAAAAAGGAAAAAGAAATCAAAGTAGCACAACATTTTATTAAACACTTCCAGGGGCCCGTTTCTCGAAGGTTCCAGAAAGTTCTCGCACCCGCAAAGCCGTAGCAAAGTCTCAAACCTTATGATTACAGAGCTGTTTTGTTCATGTATTCTAAATATTAACAGAGGTTCTTTTCATACAAGAAGTTCCAGGCGTGTACACCTCTCAGTTTTTAGATGCAGAGAAATTAAAAATGGCTTTACATGCCTGAAAAGTTTCCGGGCCTTTTGAGAAATGGGCTCCAGTTCTGTTTCAAGCTCACTAACTACAAGATTGGTAATTCATAGTAAATGGTTTGCATCAAGGGGTATCTGTAACTCATTCAGTGGGATTTCCTGCATGAGGATAGCTCTGAAAAGAACTGTTGTTCGTGACTTATTCTATCAACATAATAATATTATACTCTTTCTTCAGTATAAAAGCAAGTCAAAAATAGTGTGTGGCTCCTTAAAGAGGATAGCTTACCTAGACATTCCCTGCAATAGTACTGCTTGATTTCTTTTGCCTCCAACTTTGTAATACCAATACAGTCCCCGTGGAACCACTCATCACATTTGTCACAACAGCTGCATAAAACAGATATTCAGAATTAAATCAAAAGATTAATTTACCTTCATCATTACCTGTATATTTCTTCACAAAACCTTTCACTGGCTGCAACAGAACCACCTTGTTTACTGGTATTTTTGATACTTTCAAAATTAAAATTAAGGCTATAGCTGCTACAAGAAAAATGTAGAAGAACTAACAACAACAAACAACAACAACAATGATGACCACAACAAATTATTTGTACAGTCTAATGCTATGATTTAATAATTAATGGGCCATTTCTGAGTTACCTTGTGCCTCTGTTTAAAAACGAGTCTGCATGCAAAACCTCTCATATGAAAATGAGTATGATTCGCATGAAAATGAACTTGTAGGCAGAACACATTTTCATATGAATGGTTTGAAACAAAGACTTGTTTTGACACAGAGGTACGAGGTAACTCAGGAATGGCTCATTTCTATTTGTATAATTTTGCCTTGCATTCATTATATAAATTCATTTTTACACCTTTATGAACTTGCAGAATTTGTATTCCTTATTTTTCATCACCTTAACAATGGCTTCATGAAGACACCAAAACATCAGCTTTTATCATTAGTTTTTGCTCACTAATATAAAATTTTCATAAAAAAAAAAGAAAATCAGTAGCAGGACACCCAAAATAACTATAAGAAGCTAAACCAGTGGGTGAAAATTACAACATTTTGTACATCAGACTACACATAAAAATAATAGGTTCACTGTTAATAAATAAATAATTATAAATTAAAAATAATAAGGAAATAAACAAAATTAAATTATTATTGATACACGTCATGTAAATTAATTTATACATGTACATTATTTTGCCAATTATTATTAATTGCTTGTCTCTCTTATAAAACTGATTATAGATTACCACAGAATTATTGATTCAAACCCTTACACACATTGTATCATGTTATCATTCTGATTATACAAGTCTGCAGACACTTACATCATAAATCGGCTGGTGTCCGAAGTACGACAAACACAGTAGAAAGCATCATCCTTCTTTGCCTTTTCTTCCTGTATTAAAAACCACAAATAAATCAGTTAACCCAGTGACGCCTGTGCTAACTGTAACCGCCTGTGTGAAAAACTCCTCCAATTCCCTGTGTCACCCGTAACCGCCTGAAAAAAAAGCATGTGGGGGCAATTGTCTTTCCTACCCTCCCTGAAGACTTCTTGGTCCTCTTATCGTTCCATTGTTCTATTGTTCTTGGGGACAAAATAAACCAATCAGAATGGACTTTCTGATAACATTTTTAGAGGACTTTAGGGGTCCTATAAAGCTGGTTTTTCTTCTTAAAATCATGCGCTCGAAAAGAGCAGGTAATCATGCACGTTGCGGGTCAAATCTGAAAACTTCCAAGGTCTCATTTTCATCCCTAACATGGAGAAATTAATGCTTTGAGATTTAAAATAGAAAGGAAAAATACAAATCAATGTTTAAGTGGCCTCAGAATGGAGGATCAAGGATTAATCAGTCCTCAAACCTTTCTGGTGGAGAATTTTTTCTTTCTACAACTGCCATGAAAACATGACGATTGGAGCGCTTTCAAGTAAGTTTTGAATACAGATTGCAAATTTCAAGCTGAAGCTTTTTGGACTTAAGAAACAAACATGGTAAACGTACATTACTACTTCAAAGTTGAATTCAACTCTTGCAACAATCGGTAACGCCATGGGCATTAAAATGACTGCAAAAGCGGTCAGCAAAAACTCAAGCTTTCCCTTAATTAGCATGAAGAATTAATTTGAACATGCGGCCATTCCCACGTTTGGGAATATTTTTTTAAATAGGTTTCTTCCCCTCAACTTGAATGAAAATTTATTGCTATTGAACTTCCTTTCACATTTCTTTCATTTGGTTCCCTGTACCTGCACGCTGGATTAATATATTTCTGCATATTTAATTTACCGTGACGTCCATGCGGTTTGTTTATTTAGTTTATATTCGCTTCATTCAAATATATTTTTGGACTCTTGTTCAGCTACTACAGAAGTGCAGAGGAAAGAACTAAGTGGCCACTAATTTAACGCAGTTGAAATACGATTGATCTCAAAAGAATTGGTTTGTTTTTGTCATTTTTTGATTTACAACTTTCATTTTTCTTTCGCAGCACTGTAATATATTTCGTCGCATGGCGAAGAAATTATTTGATTTCTTGTTTTCAGATTGATTTTTAGATGCCTTTCACATTTATTTTCCCTTGTTTTCTCAAATGCTAGCCGTTATAGCGCAAGAATGGAAATTCTGTTGTATTTGGTTTCATTTTACCATCCGAAGTCAATATTTAACTCATTTTCGCATATTCAATTTTCTTGGATTTTGTGGGACATTCCATCGTGCGGTAAAGAAATACATTGTAACTAATAATCTGACTACCTAGCACTATTCATTATTAGGTTAAGTTTGCTTTCAAGGCTAGTGGCCAATGAAAGGCCAAGTGGGTCAGCACTTATCTCCAGTTTCCACCTTGTGAAGCAACTAGGAGTATTCCCAGTAATAAATTACAGGTTTACCCCATACCCCACTGTTAACAATACATATGCTGGTACCAATTTATGCACACCTGGGTGGAGAGAGGCCTTGTAGAGTGAGGTACCTTACCCAAGAACAGAACATAGCAATCCCAGGAAGCCAGGACTTGAGCCTGCAATCCTTAATCCAAAGGCCAGCACACTTACAGTACCGCTCAAAAGTACCGCTCAACCGTCTCATTTCTCGCAAGACGAGTCTCATTTCCCTCGAGACATTTCTCTTTTCTCGCGAGACGTGTCTTGTCTCTCTCGAGAATCACTGAAGTGTTTAGTATATGGCATATATTACGTGTAAGAAAACAGTTACCTGTAACGATTGCTGCTCTGCAGTTCATTGTCAAATCGATGGGACCATCCAACATAAAATATGCATCGATCATTTGCTCGATTCATATCAAACAAAGATAATATCGAACATTGAATGTAACTACAAGTAGAATTACACGCGTTTCAATTCATGCGATCACGGGGGCAAAGAGTTGATTTTGCGAATCTTGCTCACTCCAAATGATTCAGTTACCTACATTTGATTGTTCTTCAATAACCGCTAACTCAAACAAACATTTAATTTTGTGTAGGAGAAAAACATTCAGGCTTTTGGCATGCGCCGGTGAGTCAACTGTTTATAAATGGGAGTCATAAATTGTTGAAAAAATGATAAATGTATCTCCAGTTCTCTTTGGCATAAATCGTTCATTCAAATGCTAAAATACTATATCTTTGAAGACAGGAGTTTTTATCAAGGTTTCTGAGATGCACCGTTTACAATAGTTTTAAATATTTCTGCTAGCGCGAGTTTTGTCTAGCGGTACGCGTGGACGAGTCGACAACATTAATGAACTTTATTGTTCTCTGAAATGTCAAGACAAACACTAAAAACGTTTCCAGTTCTATTTGGCATAAATCGTTCATTCAAATGCCAAAATACTATATCTTTGCAGACAAGAGTTTCTTATAATGCTTATGTGATGTGAAGTTTACATTAAGTCAATGTTTTTGCAAGGGAAAGTTCTGTCTAGCCGCAGTCATTTAATACACCAATGAAGTTTGTTTTGCAAAGCGTCGCGGCAAACACATCGCCAGTTCTATTTGGTATAAATCGTTTTTTCAAATGGTACAATACTCTCTCTTTAGCAGATAGAATATTTGTTGCTCGACAGCGAAGATTTCGAGCGGTACGTGAGTAAACATTTTATATATCGGTCAATACAGCGGTCCAGTTATAACTAGTCGAGGTTTCATGATCAAAGCGTGGTTTCGCATGTTCACAAGTTTGAATAAAATGTTATTTGAGGTTTCATGATCAAAGCGTGGTGTCGCATGTTTACAAGTGTGAATAAAAAGTTAGTCAAGATTTCATATGCAAAGCGAGCGTTCACAAGTTTGAATAAATAAGTTATTCGAATGTGTAGGGAAGTGATTTATGATCAACGCGTGGTTTCGCGTGTTCACAACCTTTGAATAAAAAGTTAATCGAGGCTTCATGTGCAAAGCGTGTGTTTACAAGTTTGAATATTAAGTTATTCGACGGATCACTTAGCGTCATTTCGCATGGTCACAATCTTTGGATAAAAAGTTAGTCGAATTTCCCGACAAATCAGTTGGGAGCGATAGTTAACAAAACATAGGTGGCGCTGCTGTGTTGACTTAGTGATTGCGATCGCGACTTTAACTTGCAACATGTAGATCGGGTGACAAAACTCTACATGTTGTTTCATGAGCGCTACATTTTGATTATCAACTGTATGAATCACGTTTAGAATTGCAAACAAACCTTGTTTTAAGATCTATACAATAAGAGAATTGATACAACTGTAAAACATATTTGTAAACACGAGTGACTGTCACCGACAATTCAGATACCTTCAACTTTTATCATGTATGTATTTACAAACACTAAACGTTAAGCAAGTCTGGCTGTAATGAAAAAAGCTTGGCCAATGTATATGAAATAATATTGGACGCTTGAGAATTTATAATACACACATGGTACACATGCATTGCTGATGAGAACGGAAATCGTGTCAACCGCGCTAATCGATACAATACAATACACGCGTCTTATACATAAAACAGGTTTCGAATACCGACGAATGCAAAGTATTGGTACTTCCAGTGCACTCGCGAGAAATGAGACACATCTCATTTCTCTTGAGACTCATCTCGTTTCTTTCGAGACAAGTCTCGTGAGAAACGAGACGCGCCTCGCAAGACAGTGATAACTTACTTGTGAGCGGTACTGTACCATTAGCTCAATATAACTCCCACCTATTTCTCCGCCAATAGCCATCACATGTATTTACGCAGTCATAAGTGTGGCCATATGCAACATTTACACATATTTACAGGTCAAGACCACTCCAGCTGCTCAATGTTGGCACAGCTGAGGCAATTACACTTCATGAAGAATGGTTTGTGAGCAGGCTCACCTCTGCGTTGCACACGTGAATGGCAAAGAGCAAGTCAGCAGGGACAAGTCTGTTGAAGAGGCGCCACTCACATGTGTGCTACAAAACATGAGCCTGCTCGCAGGTTGACAAAGAAAGACTTACATCTGTATTAAATAACTCAGGGCCAATGAAATTTAGCTAATAACACATGACTTTTTTGGTCAGCTAATGAGAACAGACTGCGGGCTGATACACAATGGCATGAAAAGCAAACTAAAAAACCCTGTTTTCTTTGCACCATAAGTTAGTCAAATAACATAGTGACGAATTTACATGTGCAATCACTTTACAGTACCTTGGCCGCTTCTGCCTTTTCTTGTGTTGCAAGCAAGTAATTCACCTTTGCTTGTCTTTCGGGTAAGATATTAAATATACGAGCCACCTCCTTGTGCTACAAGGGCAAATACAAAATTAATTATCTTTACACATTTCCATATAAGCTTAAGTGTAAGCTTACATGCCTTGCAATACTTGTGAATGAAAATGACTTTAGCCTCATGAAGTGAAGTGAAGTGAAAGACTTTATTTACAGACTGGGATTATTTTCTCCCTTATACTCTCCATCCTCATAGCAGAAAACAAAGATTAAATTAACTGCTTAAGACTTAAGCTTAGGGCGTTCAGTTCATAAATACCTTCCGTCCACCATTTTCACCTTCGTCCGCCATCTTGCCTCTACCATTAGAACATGCGCAGGAAACTTGACTTGGTAACCAGCCCTGCTAGTAACTTAGTAGCCACTCCTTCCCATTGGATGAGGGTGGAAAACAACCTGCACATGCCGTAGAAGAATGAGCTGTGCGTTGAATTTAGTCAAGTTTTGCATATATATGAAAGGTTTGTATTGTGTAGTAGAGAGAGATGCAAGGGAATCCTTTAGCTTACTCTTTATCCACAGGTTGCTTACTCGCAGTGATTAGCGATTGGCTCTGGAAAGGTCACGCTTGCTCCAGGGACCAGCCGCCATGTTTGGATTTAGGTCATCTTTTGCTCCGCGCCTCCTTTTTTCGTCGAAATCACGCCCGTTTCCACACGTAAACAAGTGATGTCCTCTCCGAACCGTGTATGAAGGCTGCTGTTTACTCGCCAGATCGCTTTACTGAACATTTATCCTCAATTTGCAGGTCGCTAGTGCTTCAAAGTTTTCAAGAATTGTAGGTCGCTTCGTCTCCAGTTGTACGTTTTCCTTGATCAGAGGCTAGCAAAATGGACAATAGGCGGCAAGACACCGCTGAAAGGTTCTGAACTTCATGTCTACCTTAATTCAATGTTGTTAAAAGTAGGAGTTTTGTATTATTGCTACGGTAAAGTATTCTGAGTATTTTGCATAATTAGACTCGTTGATACAATAATTATGCCGATTGAAGTGAGTATGATCGATTTAACAAATTGACGTCAGTTCTTCATGTGTCTGTCCCATTATTGATCATGAATTTCGTCATAACATTGTCAAAGTAGTTGTGGATCCACAAGGTGATAGCCAAGTGGATCCACAGACCACTTTGACAATGTTATGACGAAATTCATAGTCAATAATAGGAAAGACAACCGAAAAACTGAGGTCAGTTTGTTTTTTACGATGACAAATTGTCAAGTTGTCTGCTCGTGCTGGTTGACACATCACATAGATTATAAATCCATGTGTCTGTCCGCATGTTGACAATGAAAATTAGCCAATGAGTGCTCAAGAATTTCTGCAGTTATGGTAAAATAAATACTCCATCATCTCTGTTGTTGTTTGAATATCACTGATCCTGCACATGTTAACAAAAATCCGGTCTTTGAGGATTTTGCATTTTTTGCCTCAACACTTTGGGTTTGGGCAAGCCCCAAAAGTTGGCCCTGACCACTGACTACTGAACCCTTCTGCAACATGTTCACAAGATTCGGTTATGTGGCTTACAGCATCTTTTGGTGAAGAAATTGTTAGAACATTCCGGTAACGTGCATCGGCTCATTCAAGTACACGTAGGTGTTGAAAAGGTCAAAACATCAGTATTTTGATATTCGTGAGGTGAGTAAGGTCAATATTTTTTTAATTTGTCAACTGATACTCACTCCTTCCATCCTTGGTTTGAAATACTGATGTAGGATAACAGACGACCCCAGTGATCTGAGGCGAAGTTCAAACTACAGAGGCAGTGACCGAGAGCTGGATACAAGAGACCGTGATCTTGAACGCAACATTGGTCGTGAGCTGAGCCGTTTTAGGGATGGTAGATCAGACAGAGATGAGCGACGCCGAAGTCCAGATTTAAAGCGTCGTGATGCACCTGATCCTTTTGGTCGTGATAGAGATTATTACAAGGAGAGGGTTCGTGAGAATGATCGTGATAAAGACAGGGGTGACAGAGATCATGACAGGGATGGATACAGGTCACGGAACAGGGATCGCTATGAACGTGACGGCCGTGATAGCCTGGATCGGGACAGAGACCGTTACGATCAGGATCGGCAGGATCGGAATCGAAATTATAATGGCGATAGAGACTATGGAAGATCTCGAGATCGAGACTATGACAGAGATCGAGATCGTGACAGGGCTTATGATAGAGATCGTGACTGGGACTA
>Ga0126339_10002658_pt1 | contig 12849 bp, 9 predicted proteins | sample OrbTmetagenome_2_FD_92532 | JGI IMG/M metagenome (GOLD analysis project Ga0126339, IMG submission 92532) | Coral microbial communities from Petempiche,Puerto Morelos, Mexico - Orbicella T R C metagenome | ecosystem: Host-associated > Invertebrates > Cnidaria > Coral | place: Petempiche,Puerto... | reverse complement strand
GTTTTTTTTTTTTTGTTGTGCGCTCATCCCTCTTCCTTTTTTTTTTTTTTTCTTTTTTTTTTTGTATTTTTTTTTAAATTTTTTTTTTTTTTTTTTTTTTTTTTCATTTACCTTGCAATACCAAAGTCATCCCTGTACCGATAAAGTTAACAAATTGACGTCAGTTTTTCATGCGTCTGTCCTGTTATTGATAATAAATTTCGTCATAACATTGTCAAAGTAGTTGTGGATCCGCCGACTACTTTGACAATGTTATGACGAAAATTATTGTCAATAACAGGACAGACGCATTAAAAACTGACGTCAATTTGTTTTTTACGGTAACAAATTGTCAAATTGTCGCTCTCGCTCGTTGACGCATCGTATAAATTATAAATGTCCGCTTATTGACAAAAATTAGCCAATGAGCGCGCGAAAATTTCTACAGTTATCGTAAAAAACATAACTGCAGACTGCTCGGGGAAATGATTCTACATGTTACGCATAACTCGTTCATTTGTAGAAGATGGGCCATTTAATGCTCTCGGTGATTCTCAAGATTCTCAGCTGTTGTGTGGGCAGCGATGACCTGCGATGCGATCAACTGAACATTGAGAAAATTCAGCATAACCTGAAGTAGATTTTGAACCTAATCGGGGCGAAATCGTTTTTTTTTGTTTGTTTGTTTTTCGCGAAATTCTGCCAAAGCAAACTATTCTTAGAGGAAACCAATAACAGTCCGTTTTTCGATTTTTCGACTTGTACAACCGAAAGTCTATTTTGGTCGATTTTTAAAGAGAGTCACTCTTAATAATGTCATTCAAATAAATTTTAAAATATGGACAAAGCATGTCAGTTTTAAATACATGTTTCGACAGTGACGTCTGTGATTGTCAGTTACAACTGGAGTGAACTTGAATATACAAATTAATATACAAACTTTGCGCAATAGGTGTTACCTAGAGTAACTGATAAAGTTTAAGTATGAGAAACCAGGCAATAGGTCATGCTAGCGACTAAGTTTTACTCAACAGAAGAACAAATCTCCAAAACATACCTGTTACCAATGCAAGTTGCATCTGAGCCTTACGTAGATTCCTTTTAGTATAAGGTGTTAAAATGCGTTTCATTTACGAATGGTCTTCTTTTTAAAATAGGAGATATCGCCAATCCCAATTTTGCATTTTGTAACGAGCCTTTGGAGGCTATTCAACAGTTTTTGTTTCATTGCGCTATTTCTTAATCCTTTCGGAATGATGTAGTTTATAACATTTTGAGTACATTAAGTAGTTGTAGATACCTATTATTGAGTGATGTCATTATTATTATTATTATTATTATTATTATTTTTTTGAGGGAGGAGATAGATCTAGCAAATTATGTCTCAAATTTAGGAAAGTCGTTTATGGAATTGTAAACGAAATGACAATAAGCCATCAGCTACGAAAAAAACAAATATATCATAGAAAAGCTTCTTGCAAAAAACAAACAAACAAACAAACAAAAAACAGAATAAGACCCCGTCCACACGTATCCGGATATTTTTGAATCCGCAACTTTTTTTTTTCCGGATTCAAAAATTTCCCCGTTCACACGTAGCGTATTCAGTAATCGAATTTCCCTGTCCACACGCAGGCGAAGGTACCCGGATTCACTCTAGAGAAACTTGGCCTATACGTTGTGCCACAATATTGGTTTATTGTTCAATAAGAGACTGGACACGATTTTGCTACGTTCTCGGATTCGAAGACATCCGGATCCACCGTCCACACATTATCAGATTCGTTGCAGATTTATTTTTTCCTCTCTAGATCTGGAGAGCGGATTAAAAAATATCCGGATTCGCTGCCGAATATTCGCCGGCTGCGTGTGGAAAGAAAAAGTTGCGGATTCAAAAATATTCGGGTACATGTGGACGGGGCCTAAGAATCAATCTTTCACAAACACATGGCATGCTTATGAAAGATATATTTTGTATCTTTACTGTTGTATTATAATACCGTTTCGCTACTGTTGTCGTTGCCACTTTTCCAGCAGACTTATATATGGTCTATCAGTCTTAAACATTTATATCCAATACAATTTATGTTTTCGTAAAAAAAAAAGTCAACGGTATAAACTTGTTAAATATAGTAATGTAGTCAGGCCTTTTTGAAAAGAAATCAAAATGATTTTTAGACTTTGTTATTATCTATATTATTATTTGTATGTGCTGTATTTGTTAGAAAGCAGTGAATGATTACATTAAAAACAAAGCTATAGGTATATAACTAGTTAAATATTGTAGTGAAGTCAGTCTTTGTTACAACATCGAAATAACGCTTAATCTTTGTTATTGATTCTACCATTAATTGTATTTGTATTTGTTATGGAAAGCAATCAGTGATTACATTTAAAAAGTCTCTTTCTTTCTTGCACTAGGCAAAGTACGAGCTCACTTTACTTTTTAAGCATAAGTACCAAATTTTAAGTAGAGGGATCACACGAATAAGGGATCTGATCGCCTCGCGAAAAAGTCTTGTTAAAAAAGGTTTTCCCAATAATACACTTCTGCAGCTCTTCACTGTACGTCACAATTAGATCTTGTCCCTGTGAAAACAAAAGAAGTAAGGATGTTTCAATTTTGATGTAAGTCACACAGGTAAACAACTTACCAAATTCATGAAGTGTTTTCTTCGATATTAGAAACATCACACCTTTATTTTCCAAACGCAAATGTCACGTCATCTCCAATCAGCATAAACGGTGCCCAGCTGGAAACCTTGGTAAAGCCGTGATCTCGCAACCACTTCATGGCCGCGTGAAGAGATACACTGGCACTTTCTCCACGAACAAGGAGCCCCTAAAAACGAATCATCAACTTCTTTGCTGCATTGACGTCTAGGGCCCACAGTGACACCAACACTGAGCGTGCACAGGATCCTAGGAACGCGCGAGCGATTCCAACAACTCCTTCAGCTCTGATTTGACCACGGCCACTGTGACAACAACTTAGTACCACCAGTTTAGCTCGCACTTGAAGTCTTGAAATGTCGGACATTTTCAAAAGGTAGTCGTCTTCCTCTAGAATCCCGGTTGTGAAGCGTGAAGGGGCCAAAGCAATTTCTCCTCTTTCAGCATTGCCATGTGCAGCAATATGTATGAGGCTCGCTGACTTCATCCTCTCCAGTACCGCTGGCTTCGTTGCGTCCTGTCCTAACAAAGGCTGAACGCCCAGCCGTCGTGCTATCATCTCTGCTTCTTTTCTTGCACCAGGCAATGGGACGAAGTTTCTATTGAAACTTCCCCCGTAAATCACCTTGGTACCAACATCAGGATCTCCCACTACCAGAGCACCAGTCTGACTGTGATAGTCTGCAGGACTGTCCTGAATGAGCTTGAGAGTCGACAAAGAAGGAACCACGCGAATTCTGAAATTCTCTGATAAATATTTCCCTCTTTCACTGAGTAAAGCTGGAAATGGAACACGGTACAGGCTGTGATCAGGAACAATGATGATTTCAGGCTCGTTAAGTAACTCCGATACCTGATGGACGAGCAGTTCGTAGAACAAAGTTAGACTCGGTTCGGGATAATCCGTATTACCAGGCATACTTTGTCGAAAGTTTGCGGGGCTCTCTTCCTGAAAGAATTCAGGATTTTTTTCAATGTTATTGTCGCTAATAGATCGATCTTCGCAAACCTCCTCTGGTAAAATACCAAACCTTCGGAAGCTTTCAGCCATGATAGCAAAAAATTCATCCAAATTTCTAGCAACCTTTGTTAACCTGGTGTGGAGAACCTTTTTATCAACTTCAATTTTTCGAAACTGAATAACTCCGCTTGTCTTGAGAATCCACAGAAATACTCTTTGATCAGAATAAGAAATGAATAGACAAGTACGTTTACTTTCTTTCTTCATGACATTTTCAACACCAGTCGATGATTTCGGGTCAGCTGATATGCATTGTTCAGCAGAGTACTAAGTTGCCATCAAGTCTGCTAGGGCTCTAGCACGTCCAAGCTCTGCAACATTAAGAGCATCCTCAGGATCTCCAGCATCACAAAACAATACACTGAGCTGCTGGTAGGGAAAAACATGCTCGTCTGCAAATGATATCTTCATTTGATCGCTGCCTTGAAGATAACCTCGCATTTTTTCGGACTTTTCAATACTTCGAAACAAAAGGGAAAAAGCTCCTTCAAAGTTCCTCTGTGATAACTTCGTCGATTTAAGATTACAGTGACGCCTACAGTAGCACGAAAACTCAGTTTCAGCGTTCCCAATATCTTTAGTTGTTGAAAGTGCCGTCTCAAGATATTCTTCGGCCACGTCATGATCGCCAAGAGATTGACACACTCGCCCAAGATCTCGGTAATTTAATGCCTCTACTCTTCTATGACCAGTTTCAACTGCAATCGTCAGTGCTTTCTCAAAGCAGGCTTTAGCTTTCGCTTTTTTATCGCCGAGAGATTGAAAACATCACCTTCCTTTTGGTAACAATTTGCTTCTGCTTCTTTATCTCCACTTTTCATGCCGATCGCAAGTGCTTTATCGCAATATAATTTACTCTTTCTATATTCTCCAAGCTCAACAAAGACAGTTGCTAGGTTTAGGTATGTTCTTAATTCTCCTTCTCTTTCACCAATTTCCATTTCGATCACAAGTCCTTTCTCGTGATATTCTTCAGCCTTGCGATATTCACCAAGACAATGAAACAGAGTTCCTAGGTTTCCATAACATGTTGCTTTTACAGCTTTGTCTCCAATTTCCATGTCGATGGAAATTGCTCTCTCGTAATATTCTATAGCCTTGACATGTTCACTAAGAGATTGAAACACCGTTCCTAGGTTTCCATAACATACTGCTTATTTTGCTCTGTCACGAATTTGCATGCTGATCGCAAGTGCTTACTCGTAACATTCTCTAGCCTTGGCATATTCACCGAGAAATTTAAACACAGTTCCTAGTTTTCCACACCTTGCTCCTTCTACTGATTTGTAACCAATCTCCATGCTGATCGCAAGTGCCTTCTCGTAATATTCTCTAGCCTTGACATATTCACCGACGGAATGCAACACAGTTCCTAGCTCTCCATGAGCACATGCTTCTATTCTTTTATCAGTTGTTTGCTTGACAGGGATTGGTCTTTCAAGAAGTTGTTTTGCCTCAGCATACATATTTTGGCGCCGATACATCTGTGCCAGTAGTATGCTGAGCCAACCTTCTTCGACTGTATCATCACCCTCGCGGAGAATGGCGACGAGTTTCTTGCCGCACGCTAACGCATTTGTATGATCGCTAACACTGCGGTACGCGTGAAACATGGTGTAAGAGATCTCTTTGTGAATTAGTTGGCAGAATTGCTTTTGTATACTCAGTGCTTTGTTACTGAGCAAAACCAAGCTTTCCTTGCATAATTCGATGGCTTTCAAAGCATGACCAATGTTGAGAAGAATGGTAACAACAGCTAAGTCTATACTGATGGCTTGTGTCATTTCTTCTTCGCAATTCATGACGCTCTCATCCTTAAGCCTTAAGTAGTAACTGAAAAAAATAAACCGACAAAGGCTAAGGGTAGAATATCGCCGTATTACGTAATGCGCTTTGTGTCATTTCGAAGAAAAGCGTAGGGACTTGAAAAAGTCAAGGTTGAGTGAATTAGCATTCTAAGTCTGTGCATAAATTCATTTTGGATGCATTTACAAGTTCGTGTTCTCTATTTTATACTTGACATTTCCTGTTCGCTCTGAAACCACAAAAAGATGGAATGCACGAATCAACTTTGGCCATAGGAAACTTTTCATGAGTAAATTCAACCTTGTCAAAAGCTGGAGTGATTATTCAGGTCCACAAGTGAATAAAAGCTAGTCATGAAGAGAGAAATGGTAAAAATGGCGTTTTATTTTGCCGTTTTCTTTCCCTGAAACACTGAAATTAATCCAGCACAAAATAGAGAAAAAATTCTCCTAATCGCCGCATATACTCATGTTCTCTCTTTAGCTTATAATCAGCTACACATTTAGTGCAGAAGTCTATCATTTGCCGTGAACGTTTTACTTAATTACCCCTGTAATAACATGAGGTTTTTTTTCTGATCTTCACGGTAGCATTTCGCTTGTTTCAGGCTTACTAAGGTAACTTACAAGCGCTGCTCTGAAGTATTTAAATCTTTGCCAAAAATATTTCCCCTTTCTAGTTAAAGGCGTAAATATTTAATACAAAATTAGGGCACGCAATTCAAGACAAGTTGTACTCACCCCGCCAATGTTGAAATAAAAGTCTGAAGACCAGCTTGTATTCCTTACATGAAACGAGCTTTACTGTCAGGTTTATTGTACAGTGTTGGCTTTGGAAAGTAAAACACCGGATATGCGTAAGTACGTCATACAATCAGACGTTGCAAGAGGAAATTGGAAAATGAAATTTTCAAGTCCGTCATTTCAGATTTAAATTTTACATTTTTCAAAACAACCAAAATTTTGAAATGTTTTGTTTTACCTATCTAAAAGCAATGACGAAGACTACCCCGACGACAACACCTAATAAAACAAGAATTTATATTTTTTGGTTTTGATTAACCACACGATGTTTTTGAAGTTTATTATTTAATGAAAACAATACATGTCACGGATGAGATATCATCCATCGTCAGTATTACAGTATGTTAGCTAATCTTTTCATGGGTCACCATGAGAAACGCTGGTTAGAGAATTACAATTCGGGTATCGAGTTTTACCATAGATATGTCGACGATACTTTTGCTTTGTTTAATACCGAACAGGATGCTTTATCTTTCTGTAGTTATATCGACACCCAGCACCCTAACATTAAGTTTACCATGGAGAGGGAAGAAAACCAGAAGTCCGCCTTCTTAGATGTTCTTTTAGATAACAATAGCAATTAGGGCATTATCACCTCAGTGTTTCATAAGAAGACCTACACTAACTTTTATAGTTTTGTACCTTTCAGCTACAAATCAGGATTAGTGCGCACTCTGGTAGACCGAAAGTTTAAAATCAACGATACTTGGGCTGGCTTTCATCTTGACATAAATAACCTTACCAAAACACTAAGGAAGAATTTGTTCCCTTCTAACATCTGAAAGAATGTTGATAGAAAATTTCTTAACAATCATTTCATCTCCCATTCCTCTGGGGGTGCTACTCGTAAGGGCAATTGTTTGTATTTTAAATTACCGTACATCGGTCCTTTTTCTATCATAACGCAACGCAGAATTATGAAATTAGTTAGCACTTTTTGCACTGACCTAGACACTAAGTTGGTGTTCATCCTGTTTAAAATCAGGAGTTGGTTTGGGGTCAAGGATCCTATCCCTAAGGATTTACGATCGCGAGTCGTTTATTAGTTTTCATGTGCAGGCTGTAGTGGTTGTTATGTTGGTGAAACCAACAGACACTTTGCCACTCGCATCCGCGAACATCTCTCCTCTGACAAACATTCCCACATCCTTAAACACCTGAGAAATTCTGAAAATTGTCGCTCCCTTTGTTCAGAAGGTTGTTTTAAAATTCTCGACTTTACTTCCACAAGCTTACAATTGAAAATCAAGGAAGCCATGCACATCCTTTGGGAGCAGCCGTCGTCAAATTCCCAGGTCAAATACCTTAATTTATCCCTTTCATACTAATAAGTCCCCTTTCTTAGCTTAAATAGTTTTACTTTTTTTTGGTTCGCGTCTTCATCCTTAATTATTCTTGTTAATATCTCTCTTTGTTACAATATTGATTGGATATTCTTTTTACATTTTTTCACTGTGCAACTGACAATGGATGATGTCTCATCCGAAACATGTATTGTTTTCATTAAATAATAAACTTCAAAAATATCGTGTGGTTCATCAAAACCGTATCTCACTTCGTGCTGCTACGAAGCCTTGGTAACAATTTATATTTTACTTTAGAATTTCGCAGTTGTTTACATCTGTTCAGCGCGTCTATTGGTCTATTGGAACTTGCTCAAGCTAAATATGTAACACCGGCGTTTAATTTCAAATCAAAATGCGAAAAATTAACCGCCGTCATTCGCGTTTTCCAACACACGGAGAACCTAGTCATTTCTAAAAAATTACTGGATGGTGTTGCTGTTTCGTTGCCGTCGTTGTTTAAGCAATTACGACGGCGACCCCAAGGACAACGCCAAGTAAAAAATGAATTTATATTTCATTTTGGAATTTCGCAATTGTCTCGATCTGTTCAGTGCGCCTATTGCTCCCAGAACTTGTTCAAGCTAAAAATATAACATCAGCATTGACTTCAAAATGAAAATACGAAAAATTAGCCGTCGTCGTTAGCGATCTCAAAAATACGTAGAACTTAGTCATTTCAAGTTGTTGTTTTGCAGAGGACGGCAAAGAAATGTAAAAAGATTTATAACGCACGTGCACAGCCATTGTTCTACTCATTAAACCTTTTGTTTGGTGACGTTCACGTTGCCTTTGTCGTGGATTGCTTAAGGTGGCTCGATTAGATTTTTCAATAGTGACACCTGCCAATTCATCGACTACTTTTTTTTTTTTTTTTTTTAATATTCGTTTCGGTGTAAAAACATAGACAAGTTTTGACAAAAAAAGCAAAATAGCCACCTTGTTCAAGTTCATATTTTTCGAAGTCAAATGGTGCGATTTTGTTCCACTTTTCAGGAAATGTTGTTCATGTGTATATAAAAATAACATGCGCTCCGATTGCGCTTCCCGTAAGCCCGGCGAACATATACTAGAGCGACTCGATTAGATTTGTTTCATGTTAACAATCGAAAACTTCAGCCGAAGATTTCTAGAAATCACGCTCATAGAATTTGTTTAAACTCGCTACACATTAGGCACACTATCTAAACTACAAGTACAGTAGACAGTTTAGAAAGAAAACCTCTAGATTTCAAGAAAATCGACCTTGAGTAAAAACAGCATTGACGTCATTGCGCTGCTATGGTAACTCCGATTTCGATAAAATACACCGCACCCGAGACTATGATCTATCCCCAGCAAGAGTGTGGATATCAATCTCCTGTATTGTGTTCTTGTGCGCTGTGACTTATATTTAAAGTTGGAAGCTGTCACTATTGAAAAATCCAATCGAGTCACCATAAGGTCCCTAAAACTGTCTGTCTGTTTAGTCTGTTTTAATTGTATCATTATATAGTATATATCTAGCATTAGGACCTCTATGTAAACCACTTTTAGTGATGGAGCTTCCTAATGAAAGATTGTTACTACTATTTTCCTGTGTATCTATTACAGTTGACGTGATTGCTGCCATTGTTATTATCTATTTATGTTTTACCGCACACAGCGTTCAATTCATACTGAAAATGGCACAAGCATCTACCGGAACATGATTATTACTAAGAGTGTTGTATTTTTCTTTAAATGTATATTACATCGCTGCTATTATCCAGGCCAAATGCTACACCAAAGGTGAGACATGCAGTGTAAATAAAATTAACAAGAAAACTTCTCACAACTGGCTTTTAATACTGCTTTTATTACTACTGAGAGATTGAAACTTTAATATAGCTACGCAGGAAAAGGTATCTCTATCACTTGTTTATTTTTTAAGCCCGACTCGAATGTACACTAATCAGTGGTTTGCATATGTCATAGGACCACATTAAATTTGGAAATAACGGGCTGTAGCAGTTGGCAATCAGGATATTTTGTGAGATAAGGCTGACACGCTTTGTATTTTCTTGCCCTATCGGAGTGAACCTGAGATCGGTTCCGGAACCTGACGACTCCTTTTTCTTTTCTACTTTTTTTGTTTACAAGGTAGAGTGGCTCAATTTAGAATGAGTAAATCCATCATAGCGATGCAGTCCATTTGGTGTTATCAACGAGGCTTCCATGTTCTTGTACCTCATGTAGTGGGCACAAAATGTCAGTCCAGAGACCCTAAGGAAGTGAAAATAAGGAGGAATTCAATTGCTTTTCTCAGTTTAAGACTGCTGTTGTAGCAATTATAACCCGAGGTCAATGTAAGATAACTTGTATAACTGGAATAACCCGGAAACCACGTATGTCCGCAATACGGACATATCTTTAGCTGTTGTTGTTGCTGCTGTTGTTGTTGTTCTGGCTTCGGAAGCAAACAGTCATTCTCAAAATAGACTTGTACTCTCGTTTGAACTGCCTATTCGTGGTGCCATATATAAAGGGGTTGACTGTACTACTCAAATAAGCCAAGAACGCGTATGTAAGGTACGCCTGTCGCGGCAAAGTGTGTTCCCCGCGCGCGGCGTCAATGTTATCCATGATGGAGATAGGAAGCCAACAACATGTGAAGCCGACCATTACTGCCGCTAAAGTTTTGGTCACTTTTGCTTCTTCCACGTTCGCTCTCAGTTGCTGAAGGGTATTTTCCTGGAAGAAAACTTGATTTGATCTAGACACTGTGCGGAATACTTTGGCGTAGCAGATTGTGATTATAGTTAACGGTGCTGCGACGTAAACGCACTCAATAAAGACAGTATAGGCAATATTGCTTTCAAATGTGTACAAACACATCGCTTTACCCGGCTGGAATTCAAATCTCCCGTTCTTGATGAAAATTGGAGGCAATGATCCAAAGAGAGCCGCGCACCAAACAACAGCAATGTACAGCAAAGCTCTTTGTTTCTTGAACAACACAATGTACTTTTCTGGTTTTACAACACAGTAATATCGACTAACTGCAATTAATCCCATGGTGCCCATGGAGACCAGTCCAAATGTCAATGCTCCAAATCCTTGGAAACGACAAAAACTCTCACCAAACATCCAGCGGCCGTGAAACAGAGTTACAACTGTAAAAGGCATACAGAAGGTGGACATGAGAATATCGCTTACACCAAGTGCTATCACGAACATATTGGGAAGCGTACGAAGTCTCTGGTTTCTGTACACGGCGTAACAAGTTAGGAAATTGCCGAAGAAGGCCACAATATTGATAACAGCAAGCAAAACTGCTTCAGTCCATTCTACAGCCTTTGTTCTCGTGGCAAGTTCGACAGAAAGCGATTCCGTCATGACTTTTAACGTTCACGAACCTGAGCTGTGAAAACTTAAACCTATTATTTTTCAGCGAAGGTATTCGCTTTTGAGCGTTGTAGAGCAAAACTCGTTTGTAGCTCTTAGGCTGATTTAACTGCGGAAGTCTGTGTCATTCTGCCGGAACAACAGTCGATAGCTGTTGTCATTTGTATGCAATCACACGATAGAATGCCGATCACATTGCTTGTCAGACACCTGCCTTGTCGACGTGTTTTTAAGTTTCTATTTGTCAGCCGCAATAATTCATTAAAAGCCATGTCCACAACTTGCTTAGCACACTTTAACTTAGCTGGGAAATTTTGACATGTTATATATCTCCTCGCATTAGTAGTATACTGAAATAGCACGGTATCTACGACTTCTACGGCGTATGATATTTTCAAAATTCACTGCATTAGACTAAACGAATAAAACATTTGCTGACCTTCGTCACGTCAGAAGGCCTTAAGGCCTGTCCAAACGGGAAATGTTTGGCGACCAAACACCATCAAGCATTGTTTGGTGACCAAACATTTTATCTTTTGACCACCTTGAGTGGTGCTGTTTGATCGTGTTTGATCGTATTTGGTCGTGTTTGAAAAAATTTGAAGGCCATCAAACATTCGATCAAACAACTTAAAACATTATTTTTGTTCTCGTGTTTGATGGGCGATGTCTTGTTCCTTTGGACAGCCGTATCAAACATGTTTGGCGCGCGCATGCGTCCCACACTTGCTCAGCGACTTGTATCCATAGTTTAATCTGTGTTTGACCAAAAATGTTTTAACCGTTTGGCCACTCACTTCAACATCAGCATGTTTGGTCAGCAAACAATGTTTGATGATGTTTGGTCGCCAAACATTTACCGCTTGGACAGGTCTTTATAGAGGAACTATTTGAAATACCAAAAAAAGCCTCACAAATATTGGTGCATTGATAATCGAGGAACATTATAGCCAAGTTTCGTAAGAATCCGTCAAATATACGTACCCTATTTAAAATTCGCCCGAAGGAAGGGAATTCACGCAAAAAAAAAAAAAACTTACTTTTTTTTATTACTGTATTATATTTTACCGGATGCGTATTGTAAGCGATGTTTGTACTTAAAGTCGCGGTAAGGTGTGAGTGAATTGTTTTATTTAACAAATAAAGAGGCCTAAGCCGTGTATTACACTGTAATAAAAACGAATGTGTGGCGAAAAACAATAAAACACGCTTTCTGTTTTATTTAAGTAGTAAACCACTCTTTCTATGGGTTTACTGGCGCAATAAACCACGCGGGATGTTGGGAGAACACGAGAAAAGCTTGTAAATCACGAGCCGTTAGGCGAGTGTTCTCTCAACGTCCCAAGTGGTTTATTGCGCCGGTAAACCCATAGAAAGAATGGTTTATCGCTTTTATGAAACAAATATGGGAAAAGTCTGTCAATGAGAGGAAAAATTTTAAGTTGCTTATTCTCATCAAATTCAAGTGATAACGCGACAAACCAATCACAGCGACTAAAAGAATGAAAACACAGACTCCGCGCCGGACATGAAATCCGAAGAGCAAAGCAACGAAAACATTTTACGCTAAGAAAGTTTTAAGAAAAGAGTGGAAAAGGTTATCGGTGTAAGGCAAAAAGCATATTAATTAACTCAAAAGTATTCTGACGGGGAAATGCAGGGATTCTCAAGTGGAATCGGTCATCACGAAAGTAAAAGGCTATACGCGGAAAAGTGTTCAAGCAGTCCAGACTTTAGGTGCTTGGTGAAGCGATTCGACGCAGTGTTTAACGGTAACTTTCCAAAGTTTTGCGAATGGAATAAAGGTTAGTAACAGAAACGCTGCTTCCGAAATTTATTCAGAACTTATTTACTTATG
>Ga0126339_10002657_pt1 | contig 12853 bp, 8 predicted proteins | sample OrbTmetagenome_2_FD_92532 | JGI IMG/M metagenome (GOLD analysis project Ga0126339, IMG submission 92532) | Coral microbial communities from Petempiche,Puerto Morelos, Mexico - Orbicella T R C metagenome | ecosystem: Host-associated > Invertebrates > Cnidaria > Coral | place: Petempiche,Puerto... | reverse complement strand
GGGGAAAAGTGTCCAGAGGGTGGACTGTGAGGCGTGCCGAGACCCCGGATGCCCTACCATCGCAGCCCGGGGATCGCCGCGATGGGGGCCAGACCCTCGGCGGCGCATAGCGTGGACACGCGTGCCGGGTCTGGGCGCTGGCCGTACGCGCTGAGCCCCAGGGACTCGGCGCACAGGCCGCCAGTGACAAACACAGCGTCGATACCGGCGGCGGCAGCGCCTTTCAGATCGGTGTGTGGCCCGTCGCCCACCGCCAGCACCCGGGCACGATCGGTGATGTCCATGCGCGCCAGCACCAAGTCATAGATGGCCGGATCGGGTTTGCCTCGCGCGATCACCTGCCCGCCCATCTCGACGTAGCGGGCGGCCAGGGCACCGGCGCAGATCACCCGACGGCCCTCGCGGATGACCTCGTGATCCGGGTTGGCGCAGACCATGGGCAAGGCGCGCGCCCGGCAGCGGTCCAGCCGCGCCTGGTAGTCGCTCACCGTCTCGCCGAACGACCAAGGCCCAGTGTTGAGCACGAAGTCGGCCTCCTCCGGGGTCTCGACAATATCCAGGTCCAGGCCCTCGAACACGGACCGGTCTCGCTCCGGCCCCAGGTGCCAGCAGCGCCGGCCCAGGGCGGCGAACGCTGGCTCGGCGCGATCCCGCAAGGCCATGCGCACCGCGTCCCCGGACGACAGAATGTCGTCGTACAGATCCGGCGCGATGCCCATCTCCGCCATGCTGTCCACGATCGGCGCGGAGACACGCGGGGCGTTGGTCAGCAGCAGCGTTTTGAGCCCAGCGGCGCGGATGGACTCCAAGGCCTCGGCCACGCCCGGATAGGCGGTGAGGCCGTCGTGCAGCACCCCCCATAGGTCCAGGATGAGCCCCTGGCGATCGGCCACGAGGGGGGCCAGACCATCGAAGACCGGAATCGTCACGGGGCTGGCAGCCGGGGTCGTCGCCAGGCTCACGCCGGCACCATGCGGTCGGCACCAATGAGCTCCTCAACGGTGCTCACGCCCTGGCCCTTCAGAGACTCCAGCAACTCCGCCTTGATCTGCGGGATCAACCGATGCCCGTTGTAGACCAGTGCGGTGTAAATCTGGACGAGGCTGGCCCCGGCGCGCAGGCGCTCGATGACGTCCGCGGCGCAGTCCACACCACCCACCGACACCAGGGGCACCTTACCGTACAGGCGATCGGCCATGGACCGCAGGCGCGCCAGCGACAACGCCTTGATGGGCGTGCCGGAAAGGCCACCGTCCTCGTCCTTGGCCGGGTTCTTCAGGCCGGCGGGCCGGGTGGTGGAGGTGTTCGCGCAGATGATGCCGTCGAGGGGATTCTCGGGCTCCAGGGCCACAGACGCCAGGTCATCCATCTGCGCCTCGGTCAGGTCGGGCGACATCTTCAGCAGCAGCGGCGGCGCATCGGTGGGGGTGGCGGCGCGCACCCGGCGGATGATGGCGCGCATGGCCTCCGGTTCCTGCAAGGCCCGCAGACCCTCGCTGTTGGGCGACGAGAGGTTGAGCACCATGAAATCGCAGTGCGGGTGCAGCAGCGCTGCCAAGGTGGCGTAGTCGTCGGCGGCGCGGTCATTGGGGGTGTCGGCGTTCCGGGCCAGGTTGACGCCCACGAAGCCGCGATCTTCCCATCGGTTGCGCTTGGCCAGGCGCTGGTAGGCGACCACCATGCCCTCGTTGTTCAGACCCATGCGGTTGATGATGGCGTTGTCCTCGGTCAGGCGGAACAGACGCGGCGGATCATTGCCCTCCTGCGGGCGGGGGGTGATGCCCCCCACCTCCACATGTCCGAAGCCCATGCGCATGCAGGCGTCGGGCACCAGCGCGTTCTTGTCGAAGCCGGCGGCCAAGCCCAACGGGTTGTTAAAGCGCTTTCCCCAGACGGTCACGCCCAGGGCGGGGTCATCGGGCGGCGGCAGGGTCGGCCCCATCCCGCGGGACAGGGTCTTTACGCTGAGGTCGTGGGCCTTCTCCGGATCCATCGCCTGCAGGAACGACATAATCGTGTCGTCAAAAACCTTATCCACGAACTTCATGGTCCCAAGTCTCCCGGTACGGTCATCGGCGGGGGAACCATCAAATGGCCCTCCCGGTCCTCGGCGAGGTGTTGCGCCGCCAGCACCGCTTCCACGGGAATGGTGCCATAAAGATGGGGGAAAAGGGCCCCACCCCAGCTTTCCTCCCAGCGCAGCTCGCCATCAACACGGTGGACATCGACGGTCAGCAGCATCAATGGGCGCACGGCGGCATAGTGCCGTTCCGCCGTCTCCAGCACCTGATCGGCACCAGACAGGTGAATGAAGCCATCGCGACGGTCCACCTCGGAGCCAGCGAACGTCCCCGCCATGACCGCGTCTCGCCAGTCGTCCGGATGACACAGGCGGTAGACCAGGCGCGGCGACGGAACGCTGTCGGGGTGGTGCATCATGGCCGGGAGCCTAATCCAGAATGTCCGTCGGGGGAATTGGAAAAGGGGGACTTCGCCGGTCCGGCTGAGGGCAGATCGGCGCCACATCCTGAGACTGCGACCCGCCCCAAGGGATATCCTTTTCGCGTGCGCACAAGATGGCCGGCACCCCGCCGATCCAATCTCTCGCGTCCCGTCAACCGCCTCAGGATACCCCGCCTTGGCCCCGCCAACAATCAGGCGGCGGCGGTGTCGTCGGTGCCGGATCCGGTCTTGCGAGCGCCGGCACAGGCGCGGGCGGCCTCGCGGTCGGCCCGGGCGGCGTCGCCCCGGCTCATCTGATGCTTGACGAAGTCGTCGAACACCCATTGCGCCGGACGTTGATTGTCAAACGAGACCTCCGGCGCCATCGGCCCATCCGTGCGGATACCGCGCAGGGATACCGCCAGCGCCTTCAGCGGCCGGCCCACGGTGTCGGCGACGGCGGTGGCTTCATAGCCGCAGTGCATCATGCAGTTGGCGCATTTCTCATAGCGCCCAGTGCCGTAGCTGTCCCAGTCGGTGGTTTCCATCAATTCCTTGAAGGTGGCCACGGATCCTTCGTTCAGCAAGTAGCACGGGCGTTGCCAGCCGAACACGTTGCGCGTCGGGTTGCCCCACGGCGTGCAATCGTAGGTCTGGTTACCGGCCAGGAAGTCCAGATAGAGCTGCGACTGATTCCAGCGCCACTTGCGCCCCTTGCCCAGCTTGAACAGATCGCGGAAAAGCTGCTTGGTTCGCTTGCGATTCAGGAAAACCTGCTGGGTGGGCGCGCGCTCGTAGGCGAAGCCCGGGGCGATGGTCACCCCTTCCACGCCCAAGTCGTCGGTGGCGAAGCTGAGGAAGTTGGCCACCCGCTCGACCTCCACACCCTCGAACAGGGTGGTGTTGCAGGTGACGCGGAAGCCACGCCGCCGCGCTTCCTTGATGGCCGCCACGGCCCGGTCGAACACGCCCTCCTGGCCCACGGCCTCGTCATGGTGCTCGCGATCGCCGTCCAGGTGGATGGAGAACGTCAGGTATGGGGTGGGCGTGAAGTCGTCCAGCCGCTTCAGCATCAGCAAGGCGTTGGTGCACAGGTAGACGAAGCGCTTGCGCTGGGTCAGGCCCTCGACGATCTGCACGATCTGCCGATGCAACAGAGGTTCGCCGCCGGCGATGGAGACGATCGGCGCGCCGCACTCCTCGGCCGCACCCACACACTCATCCACCGAGAGCCGCTTGTTGAGAATACTGTCGGGATAATCGATCTTGCCGCAACCAGCACAGGCCAAATTGCAGCGGAACAAAGGCTCCAGCATCAGCACCAGGGGATAGCGCGTGTTGCCACGCACGCGCTGCTTCATCAAGTACGACCCGACGCGGATCTGCTGGATCAGGGGAACGGCCACAGGACACCTCTTCGGCTCGGTGAGGAACGACGATCGGCGGACACGGACCCCCGCCGCCGCGCACGCCGGACATCATACCAGCGGTCATGGAAAAAGGATCGATGGTACTTGCGGCTTCAGGCGCACCGGCCCGCCCTTGTCGTAAGGAAGGACCGGGAGCGGAATCCCGGGTTCTCAGAGAGGACAGCGACCCGCTCAGGCGATATGCAGATCGTGGCGATCGCGATTGGCGTCCACGGTGATGCCGCGCTCGCGCATGGCGTCCGAAAGGGTGCGCGGCAGCTTGAACTGCATATGCTCCTCGATACCTTGCAGCGTCTCCGCGGTGGCCGGGGCCACGGCATCAATGCGCGCCACCAGGTCACGCACCAGCCGCTCCGGCGCCGAGGCCCCCGCCGTGACGCCAACCACCGAGACACCCCGAAACCACGCGTCCTGAACCATCGACGCGTCGTCAATCAGATAGCTCGGCACGCCCATGGTGGTGCCGATCTCCGCGAGACGGTTGGAGTTGGACGAGTTGCGCGCGCCCACCACCAGCAGCAGATCCACCTGCTTGACCAGCTCCCGCACCGCCGTCTGACGGTTCTGGGTGGCATAGCAGATGTCCTTGACATCCGGCCCCTGGATCTTCGGGAAACGAGCCTTGAGCGCGTCGATCACATCCCGGGTGTCGTCCACGGACAGCGTGGTCTGGGTGACATAGGCGACCATGTCGGGGTCTTGGACCTGAAGATGTTCGACATCCTCCACCTTGCTGACCAAGTGCACCCCACCGGGGATCTGGCCACGCGTGCCTTCCACCTCCGGATGGCCCGCGTGGCCGATCATCACCACCTCGCGGCCCTTACGGGACTGGTTCTGGCCCTCCCGGTGCACCTTGGAGACCAGCGGACAGGTCGCGTCGATCACCGGCAGGCCGCGCCCCTCGGCTTCCTTCACCACCACCTGCGGCACCCCATGGGCGCTGAAGATGGTCATGGCACCATCCGGGACCTCGTCCAGTTCCTCCACGAACACCGCGCCCTGGGACCGCAGCGCCTCCACCACATGCTTGTTGTGCACGATCTCGTGGCGCACGTAGACCGGCGGGCCGTAGATCTCGATGGCCCTCTCGACGATCTCGATGGCGCGTTCGACACCAGCACAGAAACCACGCGGGTTGGCCAGGATGACGCGCAGGCGTGACGGCATCTCACCGGTCGGGGTGACGTCACGCACGGAACCGGACGGTGGAGAGACAGGATCCACGGGCTTGATCCTCGTTTCAGCAGATCATGGGCAGGGGTGTCCTCTATCTAGAATGTCCTGGCCCGGCAACGCAACATCGGGGTGACCCTAGATGCTCCGGGGATTTTAACGTGATACTGACTCGCAACACCATCGAACGGCATCACGCGCCCGGCGGCACGATGCGCGGCGGCAGCGCCGCCGCAAAGGGCAAGACAAAGTCTGCCGGTCCACAATGGGGCTGGTCCGGACACACGGCACCCGGACCATAGGGCGGCATGGAGGGGCCCAGGCCGCGCACGATTACAGACATGCAACCCCTAAACGAGGCGACGCGCCCACCCACCGGCACCCCGGACACGCCACCCCTCTAGGGCCTATTCCGGCTTGCGGAACTGCAGGATACCCCAGGCCAGATGGCCCGCCTCGCCGGCGGTCACCCAATTGTCCAGGCCGACCAACATCCGGTCCAGGTAGCCCCGGCTGCACACCTTGGCCACCTCGTTGTACCGCTCGCGCAGCACCTCGGCGACACGCGCATAGTGGGTCGTCAGATGGGGCGTCAGGTCGGTGACCGACACCATCTCGAAGCCAACGCGCACCGCCGCCTCGCGATAGAAGGCGAAGGAGCCCAGGTTCTCCAGATGGATGCGATCATAGACCGGTTGCAGCACGCCCTCGGACACGTCGTCGGCCTGCATGGGATCGGTGAAGATCAAGTGACCACCCGGTTTGAGCACCCGGAAGGCTTCTTCCAACACCAGTTCCCGATCACCCGAGTGCAGGATGGCGTCCTGTGACCACACCACGTCGAAGCGCCCATCCGGCTCCGGGATGTCCTCGAAGCTGCCATGCACCACCATGACCTTTTCACGCAGGTCCTGGTCGGCGGAAAGCCGCCGGTTGGTGGCGTTCTGCGTTTCGGAGATGTTCAGGCAATGCACCCTGCTGCCGCGCGTGGCGGCCAGACGGCGGGCAGCCCCACCATAGCCGGCCCCGAGATCCAGCACCCGGGTCTCGGGACCGAGATCCACCTGCGCGGCCATGGTGTCGACGGTGCGGCGGCTGGCCTCCTTGATGGTCTCGCCCGTCGCGTCCGAGTACAGACCGATGTGAATGTCCTCGCCGCCCCAGATCTGATAGTAGAAGTTATCGGCATCACCGCTGTCGTAGTAGGTCTCGGCCACGGAGGCAATCTTCTTCAGGTCACGTGCCCCACGCTCCGGATCGTAACTTTTTGAAACGACATGAATGAAGAAGTCCGGGTCGTCTTCCTGGTAGGTTTCCTGGAAGTCGCCGTAGGTGCGGATATGCTGGAAACCTGCCTCACCCAACAGGCGACGCATATAGTTCTTCCGAAGCGGAAACATATTGAGCTGATACTTGGAGCCATCCGGGAAGGCATATCGGAAGCGCGCCAGGCCATCGTCGATGTATTCCGGCTCGGCCGTTACCTGATCACCGCAATAGTAATACTTGTGCGCGCTGGTGTAACCACTGTCGATGATCGCATCGTAGTTGCGCTGATCGAGGATCAGCACACCGTCGTGCTTCAAGGCCGCATAGAACTCGGCCAAGGCCCGACGCCGGTCTCGCTCCTCGAACAGGTGGGTGAAGCTGTTGCCCAGGCAGATGATAGCGTCGTACTTGCCCTGAAGATCTCGGTTGAGGAACCGCCAGTCGGCCTGGCAGGTGCGCAGAATGATGTGATGATCCTTGGCGTTGTCAAAAGCCTTGGCCAGCATGGCCGCCGACCCGTCCACCGAGGTCACGTCGAAGCCGGCCTTGATGAGCTGCACGGAATGAAAACCGGTGCCGCAGGCGACATCCAGGATCTTGCTCTTGCCGCGCGCCTTCAGCACGTCGATGAAAAAGCGTCCCTCGCTTTCTGCGCGAGCCTTCCAGTCGATCAACTCGTCCCACTTCTCCACGAAAGCTTGGACGTATTCGGCGCGATACTGACCGCTGTGTCGCGCGGCGATGGGGTCATCCCCGTAATTCTGCCGGTCGGCGACGAGATCATTGTTGCGTTCGCGAAAGTCGACGGTCTCCATGAGCGTGGTCCTCCTGTTCGGCGGCGGCCCATGTGCCAGTCACACCAACCCCGTCCTTTGCCTCATTGACCTGTTCACGGCGGAACACGACGAGGCCGACGAGGCCCGTGTCGGCGAGCGGGCCTTGGGCGCAGGCAGCCGGCCGACTGGCGCGTCGGTCGGTCGGGCACCCCATGGGCACAGTTTTCCGTCGGTCGTGAGCCTGCGAACCCCAGGCACGGGTCACCGCAATGCGCCATCAGCATCAACAAAGTGTGCTGGCGTGCCAAACACACCACAGGGACAGCAGCGTGTTACTTGGGATTGAAACCCAGACCGATGAGACGCGGAGCACGGTTGAAGCGGCTCCAGCGAGGTCGGACGGCGTCGTGAATTCTGATTATGTTATAGGCCGACACCGCCTGTTCACGAGACAAACGCTACACCAGGGACCCGGAACAATCTAGGGCCTTGTCGTTCTTTTTTCACAGCGCGTGTAATATTGACGTCATATCGTCCCCATTTTCCTGTTCAGCCGTCTCGCGACGATCGACCCCATGACCCTGAAACCAAAGGGATTTGTGCCAGCGGCTGAAACCGCCAAACCGGGTCCGATGGGTGCGTGAAAGACGGCGTTGGCGGCGGCGCGCCAAGGGTGGGCCGCCGCACCCGAACCTCCGACACACAGTCGCTTGCCCCGGGGACTCCGGCACCTGATCGCGCCGCCACGCACGACGACCCGGAACACTCCACCGAACCGCCATCATGGCCAGCAGAGCGTTGAACCGCATAGACACGGGAGGACAACGGCCAGCGCGTCAACCAGCGCCGCCGGAGCGCCGACGCCAAGGCGCACCCCTTAAAAGAAGTGCAATAGCCGATAAAACCCTAATAAGTTTTCTGTTCGATTCGGCGATCCTGCCCTTTTTTGGCTGCCTCCAAGGAAGAATCCAGAGCCCGATAGACCGATTCGACCCTTACTGGGCCGGCATTCGACCACACATCTCAACCGGGCGCATCCTCAACATCTCTGGAGACCCGATCATCGGTTTCACACTCTGGCAGCGCAAATTCCCCATCAGACATTTCCGTTGAGAACAGCGTCCCCATCTGGGACACTCAATCGTTACGATTTCGAACGTACATGACGGCCGGGCGGAGGAACACGTCGTGTTTCACACTATGTCCGTGCTGGCGGTGACCCTGGCCACCCTGGCTCCGGCGCCGGCGCCGCCCATGGCACCCTCCACAACGTTCTCGTTTGCACCGCTCGGCAATGGGGCGCCGGCCCGGATCATGCTCGTCAGCGCGGGCACCGAGCCCAACGATACCCTGGACACCGCCCGGCCCGTCACCTTCAACACCCCTCTGACACTCCAGTTGACCCCCGAAGGCGACCGTGACGTGCTGACCGTGGAGGCGCCCGGCGACGGCGCTGTTCTGCTGGATTGGCTGGAGCGGGGCGGCCACGACGGGCCGTTCGCAGAATGGCTGCGGGCCGACGGCACCGCGGCGGCGCCGCCAGGTGAACGCACCGCCCGGGTGAGCGCCGGCGACCGTCTCTACGTTCGTATCCGCAGCGCGGAGCATGCCTGGAACGAGAAGGCGCGCGACCAGGACATTCGCTTTCAAGTGCGCTTTTCCCCCGAACCCTATGACGAGCCGAACGACACGCTTGAGACGGCGACGCCAGCCAATTTCGACGAGGCCCTGACCTTTCGCCTCATGCCCCGCTACGACCGCGACACCTTCGCCGTCACGGCACCCGAGAACGGTGCTTTCTGGGTCGACTGGCAGGAAACCGGCGGCCATGAGGGCGCCTACGTGGAATGGCGCCACTTGGATGGATCGGCGGCGGCCGGCGCGGGCGAACCGTCCACAAGGGTCATGGCCGGTGAAACGCTGACCCTTCAAGTGCGGAGCGCGGAACACTACTGGAACGAGCAGGCCCGCGGGGAACCGCTCGGCCTGATCATCCGCTTTTCCCCGGAAACCGACCCGGAACCCAATGACACCGCCGACCAGGCGACACCCTTAGCCCTTGAGGAAACCGTCACCTTCCGCCTGATGCCCCGGTATGACCGCGACGCCTTCGCCGTCACGGCGCCCGAGGACGGCGCCTTGTGGGTGGAGTGGCTGGACACCGGCGGCCATGGCGACGCTTATGTAGAATGGCACCGCGCCGACGGATCGGCGGCGGCCGGCGCCGGAGAGCGGTCCACGCGGGTTGCCGCGGGGGAAACGCTGGCCCTTCAGGTGCGCAGCGCGGAGCACTATTGGAACGAACAGGCCCGTGAGGATCCCCTCAGCCTGATCATCCGCTTTTCCCCGGAAACCGACCCGGAACCCAATGACACCGCCGACCAGGCAACACCCGTTGCTCTTGAGGAAACCGTCACCTTCCGCCTGATGCCCCGGTATGACCGCGACGCTCTCGCCGTCACGGCGCCCAAGGACGGGGCCGTGTGGGTGGAGTGGCTGGACACCGGCGGCCACGACGGCGCTTTCGTGGAATGGCACCGCCTGGACGGATCGGCGGCGGCCGGCCTCGGGGAACGGTCCACGCGGATCGCCGCCGGGGAAACGCTGGCCCTTCAGGTGCGTAGCGCGGAGCACACATGGAACGAGCAGTCCCGCGAGGACCTGCTGAGCCTCGCCATCCGCTTTTCCCCGGAAACCGATCCAGAGCCCAATGAAACCGCCGCCGAGGCAACCTGGGCAGCGATCGACGCACCGATCACCTTCCGGCTCATGCCCCGTTACGACCGCGACACCTTCGCCGTCACGGCGCCGGAGGACGGCGCCTTCTGGATCGACTGGCAGGAGACCGGCGGCCACGACGGCGCCTATGTGGAATGGCATCGCCAGGACGGATCGGCGGCGGCCGACAGGGGCGTGCGCTCGGTCCGGGCAGCGGCCGGGGAGACCCTGGCTGTCCAGGTGCGCAGCGCCGAGCACGCGTGGAACGAGCAGGGCCGGATCGAGCCCATGCGCCTCACCCTAAGGTTCTCAGAAGAGCCCTACGCGGAGCCCAACGACACCGTGGCCGAGGCCACACCCGTTGCGGTGTCCGAGGCCATCACCTTGCGCATCATGCCGCGCTACGACCGCGACACCTATGCCATTGACGCCCCCACCGACGGCACGCTGGTGGTGGAGGTGCTGGACAACGGTGGCCATGAAGGCCTGCACTTGAGTTGGCTGAACGAGGCCGGCGAGCCGGTGGCGACCGGTGGTTCCCTAGATGTCTCCGCCGGAGACCACCCGGTCTTGCAGGTGCGTAGCGCCGAGCACGCCTGGAACGAACAGGCCCGCGTCGATCCCGTGTCCCTGCGACTCCGGTTGCGACGGCCCGACGGCACCTGGCTGGACGAAGTCGCGTTCGGCGATACCGTGATCCTGCGCCCCTGGCAGGTGCTGACGCTCGCGGCCGGGACCGGCGCCCCGATGCTGCGTATAGCGGCGCCGCAGGCCGGTATCTACGCCCTCGACCTGGATGGCGATCGCGCGGTGACACCTGCCTGGAGTGGCGGTTACCCGGTGGCCCTGGCCAATGCCCGCGCGCTGGACAAAGGCGAAGAGGCAACCATCACCTTGCCTCTGGAAGCGGGCGTTTCCAACGCCGAACCCCTGCGGGTGACGGTGCGACTGCTTGCCCGGGATGCCCGGGACCCGCCGGGTCTGTACCCCCGCTTGCCGCCGGTACTGGCCCTCCCCGAATTGACAGGGGCTGAATCCGACCGGTGAGGACCAGAACAGAGCGGGATAGGCGATGATCACGGACCGAATGCCTCTTTCTGAGTCACCATCACCCTACACATGTCTTTTCGACGAGGTCAGCCACCTTATACAAATGTAACAAAAATACCTGTGTCTCCGAAAACACGCCCTGCCTCTTTCACTCCAACATCTGGCCAGAGCAGACGGATCAATCCACAGCAAAGCGATTAAATTTACTTCTTCTTGCAACCCCTTTTGACCTTGATATGCCCGGGAACATCCTCATAACGTGTTCATTGAACTTTGAGAACAGTCTGACGAAAGAGCAAAGAGACATATGAGCGAGGTGTTGGAACGGAGCGCGGTTGGGCGAGGGGGACCCGGTCCACCGCAAAACCATACCCCCACGACACCGTGATGAACCGACACAATACGGCGCGAGACAAGGGAGAGATCGAGGCCATGACAGAGGGCACACCTCTGCGTAGGAGACACATCCTGGCTCTTGGGGTCGCGGCCGCGTGCCTGTTCTGCCTCCTGGTCGGGCCCCGCCCTGCCCTGGCCGAGGAGGCCTTGGCCAGCTTCGTGGTTTACGGCGCGCCCGCCTCGCCCCTGCCCGTGGGCCTGGCGCATCCGCCCGACTTCCACGCCGGGGCCGTGGACCTGGACGGCGACCTGCGCCTCAGCTTCATCGACCTGTCCATCCCGGCGCGCGGCTGGCCTCTGGCTGTCGAGCGCACGTGGCATCCAGACGTGCCCGACCAGGGTCTTGGCCCTGGCTGGGCCTGGAGCTTTGGCAGCCGCTTCATCCTGGATCGCGACACCGGCGACTGGTCGATCATCGATCCGGACGGTGTGGAGACCGTCTATACCCTGGCCGGAGACGAGCCCGACGGCCGCCGCCGCTATCGCCCGCTGTCAGGGGCGCTGGGGACCGTGCTGGTCGGGGTACCGGGCGGTCGATTGGAGCGTCTCCACGCCGACGGCGCGGTGGAGCACTTCGCCACCGGGGATGGCCGCCTGCTGGCCCGGCGCGGGCCGGATGGCCAAGGCTACGCCCTGGACTATGACGACGGCGGCCGGCTCCTGACCGTGACACACGACGATGGACGGCGGCTGACCATGACCCATGCCGGCCCACGCGTCACAGCCCTTGAAGATCCCCTGGGTCGGGTGTGGCGCTTCGAGCACGATCGCGGCGGCCACTTGAGCCGCACGGTCGATCCGCTCGACCGGGAGACCCTGTACGCGCACATGGACGGCCGCCTGAGCGCCCTCAACCTCGCGGATGGCCAGACCCTGCGCGTGACCTACGGCCCCCAGGGCGACGTCACCGAACTGGCTGGTCCCGGCCCCCTGCGCACCCGGTTCACCCATCTGGGACGGGCGGTGGATGGCCGCCTCGTGCAGGCACGCACCGACGCCACAGGCGTCTCCACCCGTACCGAGCTGGTGCGCGACCCCGCCGATCCAGAGCGCTTTACCCTGACCACCATCGACCCGGCCGGCGCGGAAACCGTGCGGGACTACCGCCATGGCCAGGTGGACGTGTCGGTGGCCGGCCAATGGCTGGGGGGACTGCTGCTGGACGCCGCCGGGGCACCCGTCAGCCTGTTCACGGCGCGGGGCATCCGCCCGATCGGCCCCTATGACGGCACGCCCGACACCATCGCCGAGCCCGACGCCTGGGGGAACCCCCAGTTGGTCAGCGACGGCACCGGCGCCACCGCCTGGATGGCCTATGACCTGGCCGGCCGTGTGATCGCCATGGTCGGCCAGAGCGGCGCCCTCGAGACATTGACCTATGACGCCGGGGACCGCCTTGTCGCCCGCACCATCCCCGATGGTGGCGAGCACCGTCTGACCTACGACACCGCCGACCGGGTGCTGACATGGGCCGCGCCGGATCAGTTCCGCCGCGCTTACACCTACGACGGCGCGGGCCAGGTCACGCGGATCGAGGGCTCCGGCGTCAGGCCCACCATCCTGACCTATGACGATGCGGGCCGCCTCACCCGGCTG
>Ga0126339_10002656_pt1 | contig 12855 bp, 8 predicted proteins | sample OrbTmetagenome_2_FD_92532 | JGI IMG/M metagenome (GOLD analysis project Ga0126339, IMG submission 92532) | Coral microbial communities from Petempiche,Puerto Morelos, Mexico - Orbicella T R C metagenome | ecosystem: Host-associated > Invertebrates > Cnidaria > Coral | place: Petempiche,Puerto... | reverse complement strand
GATTCCCCATTTTAAAGATTCCCCATTTTAAAGATTCCCCATTTTAAAGATTCCCCATTTTAAAGATTCCCCATTTTAAAGATTCCCGCTTTTAAAGATTCCCCATTTTAAAGATTCCCCGTTCCCCGTTCCCCATTCCGATTCTCCGATTCTCCGATTCTCCGATTCTCCGATTCCCCGATTCCCCGTTCCCCGTTTTAAAGATCTCATTAATGGAACCGTGGTCAGTTTCAGAAGATAAAAATAACTTTACTGTGCATTTATCGGTCACCACTCAGTGACCACTGGCGTGTCAAATTAGTCTCAAAATTCCAAGACATTACTAACCTTTACAAATGCTTCAAACACCAACCATCGGTTTCATTTGACGTACCAAACATTTTTCTGCTTTTTGATGAGCGCATTCGAGTTCCGACACATAAGAACATCTAGAATACTACTGCTGTTTATTCGCAAAGCAGGTAGACTGATTTTACAGTTACGGAGGAAAACAATAGACTGTGATATTGAGTTTTCTAGAAAACCAGAAGTTCATAACCTTGAATGTCTCGCAAGCCCTTGAGCGTGGCACAAATCCGTTTCGAAAAACCCCTATCCTTGGCTTGCATGTGACGTCATCATTTTTCTAAAATGTAAAACTAAAGGACTACCAAAGATTTTATCCTCATCAGGCATAAGAGGGGGTAAATTTATATCTCTTTACAATTTTTCAGCTCAGTAGCTTGCTTCGTCTGGAAACCAGCGTATTTTGAATGTTAGAGTTATGGCGGTACGTGACATAAAGCTACGAAAGCGTTTGTCGAAAAATATATTCTCAGTTCGTGACTTTTAGCCTATTCAGAAGTCAAAGTATTAGGAAAGTGCTTGTGTAAATCCTTGTTTGTTCAGTACAGATAATCAGTCGCCTAGATAGACAAAGTAAGTTCCAGATGTTTACACTATTTTCCGGCCGCCATGTTGTTGTCCCACGAAGCTACACCAACATGGCGGCTCCATACTCAAACAGAAAATGGTAACAGGTTGAACAAACCCTTACGAGTTTCTTGTAGAAGATAATAATTGCATGATATTCCTGAGACTGAATTCTTTAATATCAGTAAGAAAACTCCAATTTCCTGTATATTTTGTCTGTTTAACAGACCGTTGCACTGGAAATCGGTCTGCTGAGTCATTTTAGAGGAGCAATGTTTTGTACTCCTTACACCAAAATACTGTTTACGATCTTATGTAATGTATGAACACCCAATTCTGACTACACTCACACGAGACATTCAATATGAAAAGTTTATTGAGGATACGTCAGTCAGCCATCAGATTCAATGTATCCTAATGTTTACCTCACAAATTTAACTAATTGTCCCAAGAATTAGAACCTGTACTACGCCAGATACGAATACCACTAAAAACCACCCTTTATATGTGGCCAAAAAACATGTGGAAACGTATTCCTCATCTAATGCAGCAGCAAGAGTTTTCGAGGAAAGGGTATCCTACAATTATTTACACAAATTGATCAAATCGAAGCATAATCCTAAAAAATAAAGCGGGCGAACACTATGACTGACCGATCTAGAATGACTTAAATCTCCCGCCAAAACCTAAAATGTCCCTAAGCATCCCGTGATGGACCGCGAGTCTCTCCAACGTGCCGTCAGAATAATAATTTCCGACTAATTTGTCCCTCAATTGTCAGAAATTATATTCTTTACTTCTGAATGCCAATTCATTGGCGTTCAGAAGTATTGTTAAGGGTGCGAATTTCACTCACTCACTCTCGATCCATTCCTGTTAACTTCGCAGCAAATCCGCTGACCAGGGTAAACAGCTTGTAAAGTACGTTAAAATAATTAGGTTGAGCTTTATCATTTGAAAATTTGCAGATTTGCTGTCGGATCTCTGATGCGAATAATAAAGTAATGGACTTTGTCTTTAAATGTGCTAGCCCTGCAACCCTTAACTGAACTTGTATACGCGTAAATCTGTTTAAACCTTCGCCACCTTCTGGTGATCTGAAACGAAATGAAGTCGCTAATTATTTATGTACTTAACTAGATAACCTTTAAGGGTATTGTGCGTAGTGTTTAGTAGCCTTGTATAAGCGTATAACCTTCCATCTTCTGGTACTTTTATTCGCTTTATTGTGCTGTTCTACTGAAGCAAGCAAACGAGGTCTTGATAACAGATCGCTAAGGTTTTAAACTTTGTTTTTAGATAATTGTTGCTGCAAATACTTAAGAAATAGTAAGCTTGTAGGGTGCAACAATCGGGTTATGGATGTACGCGGGAGGTTGCTGAGCACGAAAGAATCGTAAGAGTCGCACGAGGCTATCGCCTCGTGCGACTCTAGTTTCTTGAGGGCTTAGCAAACCCCCCAAGTTTATATATTTGTGCAGTTGCGTTGTCAGTGGAACGAATATATCGTGGGTAGTTTCAGGTTTTTTAGTAATACGTAATCTGTTTTATCACTTTACGAAATAGCGACATCAGGCCGCCCTGAGCGTCATACAGTATAAGCGTTCAACCCCAATCAATTACGGAACGTAGTAAAATTAGTTCTTTGTTAGAAAGACTTTCGGAGGCTTGAAACTTTCCTTCCGGCAATTATTGTTTCACAGAATGTAAAGAGATATACGCTTAATTAGATAATCAAAAGCCATTATTAAAAGAGGTGTGGCGCTGTATATCACAAAACAAAATACATCTACAGAGATAGTAAGAAAGGGCAAATGCAACAAAAGAATGGATAAAGGAAAACTTGTATTTGATTATTTTCTCTGATATGTCACAATACGAATTTATTTCGCATGATTGCACTCGATCTTTTTAATTGCTTTACACATGTAACGCATATTAGCATGGAGAATGTCACGTTTTTTTTAAATAAGGAATCTTTTTTTGGTTCAAAAGCAGTTTTGCTTAATTTCCTTTTTTAATTTTAACAAAAAAAGTTAGCAATTAACGTCCCGGTTTGCTAGAACTTTGTTACAGCTTTGGTTGAATTTCGATACCTTAGAAGCAATGGAGATAACAAAAAAATTAATTTTTTATTTTATTTTAGCGGTGCTTTTGACAGCCAAAAATTGCGGTCATTAAACGTCAAATCCTGCATCCCTAGAAACTAATCAGTGGGACCCTTAAATTCACAATAATGCTATAAGTTTATTGTCAAACATCGATTGCTTTAAAGTTAGGGGTAGTAAGAAGAAGTCTTTAAAAAGACTGATTCAAAGCTCACAGTAACTTGCAATGGGAGCTAACCTAAATATTCATTTACTTTGTAGGAGGCGAAAAACGCGGATTCAGGTAAGAAGGGACCATTTCGTTTTCTTGTTAACCGAGCTCTAGGGCTGCACTGGGACAATAGTGCTCGAGGTCTTTCTGTTACGAAGAAAGATCAAGGACGAAATTCTCCCAATGCGACCTTGAGCCTATGAGAGCTGATTATGTGGTCTTTATTACATTTTACCGTCCGTAATTTTCCAGGAAGCCGAATAATACCAATATAAATTATGGGACAATTTGGCCCTTACTATTAACTAGCCACGTCGCGCGTACGTTTTATCTTATCCTTCAGCAAGAGAAAATAAAGGGCACGCAATGCATGCATAGTTGATGACGCTTTAGAATGTCTCTGAAGCAGGCTTGAAGTATTAGCCACCCCGGAAATGGCAAAACAAACTACATGGAAATTTTAAGTCAACGAAGTCGCTTGAAGTCAGAACAGCCGAGTGTATTTTATGATTGGAGTGAGCAAATCTTTTATGTTGTCTTTTTCAGTTGTGATTATGCAAGTTAAAACTACATAAAACAGGAATGTCGCAAACAACTTACTTGTAAGGGTGCAACTATTTGTTTCAGGGGGACTTTTCCCAGGCATGTTCAAGTGACGCTAACAGGGAGATAAACTCTCTCAACCCGAGGTTAACTAACCGACCCTTCAACCCTGTTTGTACAGTGCAATTTTAGCCGTGGGTTAACAAAACTACGGTTCTGGGGGGGGGAGCTAAAGGGAATAACATTCCAACCGGGTTGGGGGGGGCAACACTTCTAAAGGCTCTTGTTACTGCAGAAAACGAAGTTGACTCTGAGAGCTCCAGCCCAATCTCGTTCCCAGGGCTATTGGGAGGGGCCCCTCCTAGTCTTTTATATATTAGGGAAAAGCCCTAGGCACGAGGTTGCTAGGAAGCAGTAGGGGTTAAGAGGCCATCGAACAGCTAGCAGAACAGTTAGCAGAACTGAGCTGGAGTTTTCAACATGAAAGTTAACTTCTCCCTGGATACGATGACGCTTCCCATAGGGTGATTGATTACCTATTTGGATAGTCACGCCAATACGAGCAAATTATTGAACCTCCCTCTTAAAACTGTTACTTGAATGAGACTTGCAGCGATGCAGGCCAGTTAGGGTAGTAGTAGGGTGAAGAGGTTTGTATTTTCATTTGATAAATATTGTTATTAATTTCCACAGATACTTCTGCGTATCAGATAGTCTTTTCCGCCCTTGATGAGCTGGAATTGGATTCTCTAAAGTTTTTTTTCAAGAAGAATGTTCTGGAGGTAGGAACCCTTTCTACAATAAGCATCTAGGTTTCAATATCAGAATACCAACACCCAGCGGTAAAGAAAACAATGATTACAGAAGAGAATTATATTATGACGAACGTCTTCGTATTATCAGAACATCTACTTCAAGATTCTATCAATCTAGAAGACTTTTTCTGATTACGTTGCCGTCAAATCATTTTCGCTAGCTATAGGTACAGTCGAAACACCAGGAAGAATGAAGTATTTACCCTGAAAAAAAGACTTGATTAGTTAGTTGTCCATACTTTTGAATCTTTTTTTTTTTTCAGGATGAAATGTTATTTCTCATGAAGTCTGAGAAGGAACTTCGAGACGTTCTTACGAAGGTACAATATGGTTGTTTGAGTTTAATTAGTAAGTACAGGTTTGCGTAGGAGGCATCCTTTGGACAATTGGGTGGCGCGCTGTTGGTTGGGTGCAGCGTTTACTGTGGCTAAACAGTCCAATTTGTGATTAAAGATACGACTACAGCTCGGGCTGATGAAATGTGCCTCGTGTAGGTTCGCACATTGCAAAGAAAACTATCTAAGTACATATGGATAGTTTCTTCCTCTCCATTAATGACTTCCAGATAAATTCAAACTTATATTCATACGCCAACTTAAAAAATGCAAAATGCATGATATACAATATGATACAATTGATTATACAATTAATTTTCACTGCGAGTGATATTTGAAAGAATTTTCAAATATCACGTGTAGCGTAAATCCTAAAATGCTGGAGCTTTCATACCATTACTCATTTATTATATAACGGCGTACAAACTATTACAAATTAATAATTAAACGATAAAATGGCCCGCTCTCAGCCGATCACAATGAAGTAATTTTCTCTGTCGTACAATAAATAAATAAATAGTTACACAAATAAGATATAAAATAAATAAAATTAAAGAATTAAATAATTCGTATAGCTCTAATATTAGATCTTTTCTTCTGATATTTAGTGAAAAGTATTCCTATATGACTTCCTACATCTTTTTGGCGTTTCTCTATCTTAGTGAGCTACTATCAGTTTAAAGGCGATTAATCTAACTAACCTAACCCTAAATTTCGAGGTATGCGTGACGCAGGAACGTCTTCACGATTCTATAGGTTACTTGTATACTGAGTTCTTGGTTGATTGCTGATCACTTGCCTATCTCCTAATTGAAGGATTGTCTAATTTCGATAAGTTCTCTCTGTATTTATTTATTACAGGAATTGGCTTTAGCCTTTGGTCCGGCCTTCAAATTTAGCAGACACTGGTTCAGCACGTGTTATAAACATAAAGGTAAGCAGATACTAAAACGAGATGGATGTAACATATCAAACATGAGAGACAGTGTTTCATCAGGATATCCAAACATCGAGAAGGGAGTTGAAAATACGACGCGCAGCGGAGTACATTTGACGAAATTTGAGGTGTTTGCCGAATAGCCGATAATGGACTGTTTGATATATCTTCTCGGTCGAAACAAAAACTAAGGAGTAAACGGAGAAGTAAAATCGTCAAAAACTATGCCAATTAAGGCCGGGTATCCAAATCTCCTTTCTTTGTTTTAACTTGATGAATTGGTGATGAGTTTGAGAAATTATCTAGAAATCGCTTGTCATGCTTGTTGTTGCAAATAAAGGTTAGGGTAGGTGTGCAGTTTTTTTCATAGCTAATAGAGGGAGCTGGTTGTGCAAGTCCGACAAGTTTGAAAGGGTTACATTATATACGACCCTCGCGTCCATCCATCTTGACGACTGATCTAAAGTTTCTAAGCTCAGTGGAAAAGAGGCCGAGTTTGGTTAAGCCACAAACTCGGAGTGTACTTACACAAGTTAGTGTGACAAGGGCATTTATTGAACTTCATGAGAACAATCTGGAGTGGAAGAGTGGGGTTGGGGGGGGGGGGGGGGGGGGGGGGGGGGCCCCCGAAAATTTTTGGGGGGGGGGTTTAAAAAGGGGGAATTTAATTATAAAATTTTGGTTGAGGGGGGTTTTATTTTATTAAGAGGGGGAGAAATGGGGGGGGGGGGGGGGGGGGGGGGGGGGGGGGGGGGTGTGTGCATGGCTCCACGAAAATCTTTATGATAGGTGTTTCAAAATGGGCAGAGATATATCTAAAACTCCGATGTACTTTAAAAAGGTATCAATGTAAACTGACAACGAACAGCTCAAATTTTAAACTCATTATAACCCATCAAAACAGGGTCATTCACTTAATGGTAACGCATTAATAGTGCTGATAGTCCACTTGTAAGGTGAAATCAGTAGCTTTGAGTATGACGCCTCATCATAGAATACTCGATTCAATGCATTATCCATCTACAACGACGATAGCTACTGCAAGAAATGGACGGAATTTAGTTATTTTTTGCAAATGGAGATATTTAAGCACACAAAGTTGCTCTCCTTTTGCGTGTGACTTTGTTAACTTCCTTTGTCGATGATTGTTGGCGATAACCAAAGTGAATACTTTTCAGAACAAAGGGAAAGTCAAGTACAAACCACAGAAGGAAAAGCAACAACTCCTAATGGAAATAATGAATCATTTCCAACAACAGCAATTCATGGAAGCCAGCACGAAGATGGTCAAGAATGTGGAATTCAAGGAGGAACCAATGTTGATCAACAAACAGAGCTCCCGAAAAAATCCCCCTATTCCAGCGAAGAAAACGGTAAACAAAATTGCAAGAAGCAGCTAAGGAAAGAAGGAGAGGCTCAAAGCACAGCAGATCCTAAACGCTCTTTTATAGGTAAGCCCAAGCAACTATTAGTGGTGCAGGCGAGGATTGAACGAGAGGAAAACAGTTTGACTCTGACTACGTATTTGTGAGGTTTATTCCTTCTGATGAGAAAGGTCCGACCATTTGCTACTCGTGCAGTGGAAACGCAACGATAACAGCCAGATTGTAAATACGTAGTCAGAGTCAAAATGTTTTCCTGTCGTTCAATTCTCGCCTGCACCACTAAAATATTTGTTTTAAGAAGATCAAATTTCCAAGGGGCAACTATCAGACCGATAGTTCCGAGACATAAACACTCTATTGTCTTTATTGTTCACCACTAAATTAGTTAAATTTAGTTTAATTTAGTGATAGTTGATGAGGCCGAACGCTGAATCAACTATCACCATATAGAAATCGAGAGCGAATAATCTAATTGTTAATTAGTATATACCAAACCAGTAGCTAGTGCTTTTCGCGCATTCTGATTGGTTACTCAAACTTGGTATAGTGCTATTCCGAGCTGGCTCGGCGAAGTCGTAAGCAAAATGGCTTCCCGGTTTGCTACCGTGACAGAAGAGCAAATTTTAGCAGTAAACGAGGCAGCTGTCCCTGAGAGCACCAAGAAGGCTACAAAATTCGGTTTGGCGGCTTTTACAGATACGGTTTCATTATTTTTAGCCGTGAAGTTATTATTGCCTGAACCGATACAAAACGATTTGTTTACAATTGCTAAGTTACATAAAAGTTAATGTTTCGAGGTAGCGAAATTAAAACAATGTCAACAGAGAAATTCTATAAAATATCTTTGTACAGAATGGTTTCAAATGAATGAAGAATTCACAACACCTTTCGAAGAGATGTCGGCAGAGCAACTCAACAAGCCCCTTCAAAAGTTTTACTTGTCCGCAAGAAAACGAGACGGCAGTTTTTATAACAAGACGTCCCTTACCGCAATTCGGGCCGCTTTGGACCGCCACTTGAGAAGTCCTCCATTGTGCAAACCGTTTTCTATTGTTGGAAGCAGCCAGTTTAACGAGTCCAATAAGTCCCTCAGCAAATTTTATAAAAGTGGCCAAATTGCTCTTACTGTGCGCAAACAGCCCTAGACAAAGGAAGTCGTTACAAAGCCTTATGAAGTGGGCAAGTTCGTTGAAATCGATTCACTACAGTCGCATAAATTACAGAAAACAACGTGGTTTATCATCTGTTTGTTCTTTGGAAAGAGAAGCCGAGCAAACCAGCATCTCCTGAAGAAGCAAATGCTCTTGTCACGAAAAACATCGACTGGAGAGAAATACTTTGAAGTAAGCAGAGAGCGAGGTGCAGTGTTCGCCACGAAAAATCATCAAGAAGGCCTTGAAAACAAAGAAGACGAGTCGAGCGGCAAAATGTTCGAAAGACCTGGTTCAAACCGTTGTCTAGTGAGGCTGATCGAGAAATATCTCTCCCATCTCAATCCTGAATGCAGCAGTCTGTTCCAAAAACCACGAGCTGCAAGTAATTCCTTCCACCCAGCAAATCATGAAGTGTGGTATTACGCGAGTCCCTTTGGTCACCACACGCTCGCAAACATGTTGCGTCGCATGTCTTCAAGAGCTGGAATAAAGCCACACTAACTAGACCATTCAATCAGGGCGACCACTGTCACGGTTTTGTCCGCTGCTAACATCGAAAGTCGACATATCAAGGCAATAACCGGTCACCAGAGCGATGGGAGCATAGAAAGCTACTGTGACACCCCGGCATTCCACCAGTTCAAAACCATGTGCATGAGATAGCGAACTTCTTCGGCTTTGGTATTCAGAATGTGGTGGTTCCTCAGACGGCTGCTGCTTCTTCATCAAGTCAAGTAACAACAACATCAAGTACAACCGCGGCTGGAAATTTTTCCGTCAGTGTCACTCAAGACGAACTGCAGCGTCTGGTGCAAAGGCTTCGTTCCTGGAGGCACGTTTCCCGACCGTAATTTCAACTTCAATGTCAACCTTCCGGGCAGCAGCTTTCAGCAAAACTTGTGAAGATTCTCTGAGGACTAAACTGAATGATATTTTTTTCCTAGAAATCAAGGCATCGACCACTTCTGTTCTTTTAATTATTTCAGACTTCCCTAACAGCGTAGTAATAGCGTCTTTTCCTTTCTTTTTATGTCTGCAATTTATTTTCATTTAACACTGATGTCAACTGGCTGCCTGGCGCCGTTAGCCCCTATGGGTCTTGTAGTGTGAGAAATCATAACGTGTTTCGTGTGTTTAGTAAAACGACAGCGACAACAACAATCTTTATTTGTACTCTCTCACACTATAAAATACATTAACCGGAAAAACATTTTAGCCACGAGAGTGAAAGTCTCAGGATCTCTTGTCAATAATTTTTTGTGTCTTGTTTTGTGGCTTATCAGTTTATCAGTCTACAGTTCTTAAAATAACACCTTTGCCCGTCCCGGAATGGTCCTAAGACCTTTAATGCGTTTTACAGTAATCAAAATAAATTTTTAATTTTTTAAACAATGAAAATTAACTTTTAAGTCATTAAAACAACGGTGATGAATTTTAAAGATTTCTGTCCACCGTAGGAAAAATAAATTAACGTTAACAGTAAAAGAGCCAAAACATTGAACAATTATTCCCCGAGACTGAGGGGAATAATTGTTTTAGTTTATACCAAACCAGTAGGATAAAATATCCGCAAAAACGTTCGCACGCAAAATGTGCAGCAGCGCAAGAAATGTCACATGATACATCAGGTGATAGGCAAATCATAACGTGTCTAGTGTGTTAAGTGAAACGACAGCAACAAAAACAATCTTTATTTGTACTCTCGCACACTATAATATTAATTTGTTTCACGGAATTACGCCTAACGGCTAAATTTTTGACCCGTTTTACAGCTAACGGTTAACCCTATTGAAACCCTCATATGTTAGTGGCATCTGTAAACAACTTGGGGGGAGGTCCTTTTTCTACCCGGCTTGGTATAACAAAGACGAGCAAGAACTAACTCCTTCATGTTTTACAGCCCAAACACGTTTCGTAATATCTGAGATATATTTACTTATTTTCAGGTCCGATACCAAATGACACCATAGAAAGGGAAAGTGGCAAGTTTGAAAATGAGAAAGAAGAATCAATAGGTGATAGCTCTCTAAGGAATATTCCCTGGAGTGACAGAAACAATAACTCTGTTACTGAAAGGACAAGTTCTGCACAGTCAGTTGGGACAACAGGTACAGAAAAACCTAACCAGAGCGTGGAAAAGGTGCCGTCTCAAGACGGCTGTGCTGGAATTGACAATGGCCCCTTTTCTGTTCCCAACTCGTCGAGTTCTTCAATACCACGAGATGCTGGGCTGCCACAAATCAGACCTCAAACGGGTGGAGCTAAGAAACAAAGTTTATCAACAGAAGGACACGACGCAAAGAACTCTCCGTCAGTACAAGTCTCAAAATGTAAGTATGTACAACGGTTAACCATGGTTAAACCAGTTAACTGCAATTTATTGTAAAATGAAAGATGATTGCTGTTAATTCCGCGAGATTAAGCTGTTCAAGAGGATTTTGAAGACTACTTTTAGCAAATGTAGTGAGTTTTTTCCCAATATAGTTATCCGCACAATTTCCACTGACTCGTTGTAAGAACGCTGAGATTCATGGACGAGTTCAAAAGTACATATGAAAACAACAACAGGTAATCTTCATGAGGTCAAAAGCATTATTTATAGCCATCTTCATTTTGTTTTAGGCATTGGAAGACCCTTTGGGGTTAAAGTAAACGAAAGCAACATCAGTTACAATAAAGGTTTTGTCTTAGATGCAGAAGAAAACAAAGAGGTCGAATATAAATCGTTTTCAAGTGCCCATCCTTCAATTCTGCCTTGGAAAATTATGGAGAAGACTAAAAAGTTCATCTGCGCTTGCTTAAATGCTGGCAGTAAAGGGATCATTTATTTTGGAGTTGGAGATAATCAAGAACAGAACTCCAAATTCCTACATGGAGAAATAATCGGCCTTGAGGTTGAGAACATCAAAGACGACATCACTAAAGCTCTTCAGTTTCTCCTTGATAATCACATCAAGAGCGACGATGGACCGCTACAAAAAGGAGGAGAACAGAATTGCATCAACATTCATTTTGTCCCTGTGACGTGTCAAGGGAATCATGCCAATCTATACGTCGTTGAAATAGAGGTTTCCCGAGACTGGCGATTCTGCAAAGACAACGTTTTTCACTCCAAAAGCTGGATCGAGAAGCCAGGAGGGAGCAAAGATTTCACTGCAAAGAGAGGACTGAATGACCTTTTTAAAGTCAAAGATACGTGGGATGACGTTGCAATCCGTACCAAGGGAGCATCTACTTGTGTGAAGCAACATGAAGTAAAAAGGCAAGTGAGGGAGCCTTTAGAGACGAAGTACAAGGAGTGGAAAAGGGAAGCAAAGCTTGGTACGTGGATGTCTCTCTTTTAGTGGAAACAGTTTACGTTGATTTTCGGTTCGGATATACCCCAGCATGATTTAACGTTAGGTAGAGAATAAGAAGACTTTTAACTACGGTCTTTTTATTGACGTTTTTATTAACTGTTTGCAGCTATGTAGATATGCGGAGTTGATGCAAAGCAGTAGGTACGCTGTCCTTCCGAGCCATGCTAAACGCTAAACCTGTCTATTTTATTTCTCTTATCATTGTAGGTGCAAACGAATTTACAGGTGGTAAGTAGTTGCATACTTTACTGATTTTCCCCGTAGGCTTCGCCATTTTCAGTAATCTATTAGACTTTTGGTGCATCAGGTTTTTTTAAAATATTTAAATTTTCTGAGTTGACTGTACAAAATATTTCTACCGCCTGTTTACAAGCACGATTTTAAGTTTGAAAACATTATTTCAAAGTGCTTTAACGAAAACAGTACTACATACCAGAAAGGGCTTTAAATGTCTTTGTCAATAAGTCGCATGTAATCTGTTCCTGTAACTTTGGGATCTTGACATTTTCGGAGTTTAACAGCATACCTCTTTGTAATCTGAAGGCCCTGATTAAAATCCTCAATCTTGCTACTAGCAAGATTTGCGCATCGACAGCTAGTCAGTCTCTCGCCAGCTGGCGTTTTTTAAAATAGTTTCATGTTTAATTTGCAATGTCGTTCTTCATTTACGGTGTCCATAATCGTTACGGAAAGGTGACTAAAACCACCAACAACCTACATTTATATTAACAGGAGCCATAACCGGGGACGGAGACCGTAAGCGCGCGCCATTTCAAGTATTGGGGTTGTCCCCATGATATGGGACAATAATTCTATTTTTAGAACAAATTGCGCCATCGCCTGTGCCACACGCGCGTACATGCTGCGAGGATTTCTGCGGATGTCGTGCGAGGAAAATGGCGTCCGAAATTCTCGAAATTTTTCATGTTTTTGGCCCACAACTCAATGCGTTTACGTCTGTTGGAATTTTGCATAATTAAGTATTTTCGTCGTAAGCTGCTCCAGTTTGAGTGAAGTAAGACCGTGTCGAATTTAGGTATGTTCCGCTTTAAGCTTATATATATCGCTGACCAAGTTGTGTTCCGACGGATGCTTC
>Ga0126339_10002655_pt1 | contig 12861 bp, 4 predicted proteins | sample OrbTmetagenome_2_FD_92532 | JGI IMG/M metagenome (GOLD analysis project Ga0126339, IMG submission 92532) | Coral microbial communities from Petempiche,Puerto Morelos, Mexico - Orbicella T R C metagenome | ecosystem: Host-associated > Invertebrates > Cnidaria > Coral | place: Petempiche,Puerto... | reverse complement strand
TTTGAACCAAAAAACTTGGTGTAAACCGAAAGTTGGTTCCAAATTTGGCTTAAGGAGTCTGGAAACAGACAAAAAGTTGGTTGCCATAGAGATTTCGAATCACTTGAGGTAAACCTTGGGAAAGTCACAAATTTTGGTCATTATTGTTTAACATAATGCTAAAACTATAATGTCTGGTCTGGAAAACAAAGCATTTTGTTGGAGAAAATCTGACGCCTTCCTCTCGTTTCTAGAGCAACTGGGTTATGCCCTGATTGCTAATTACTCAAGCTGTTAGAATGGAAAGTAATACGAAACTACGATAACATTTTGCATTACGCTGCCTACTATTATTGTCAAATATGCCAGTGAACAATCGCTGTCGAGAACTCATCAGACTCCAGGTCAACTACACTATACCTTTAGGCATTTTAAACAAAAATGTTGAAGATTAACGAAAAGAATTGGCGCAATTGCTCAAGGTACCGCCAACCATAACATTTTTCGCTTTCCTCGTTAGGGGGACACTAATACGTCGTTACAACATCCCCCTACCCCTCAAAGGACATCATAGCACGGTTCATAGTTATCAGGTACATTAACCTTCATAACAGACACCTGCAAAATATCTCTGGACGGACTCCACTCGGTTGCAAGTGCAGTCGTTACCGAAAAAAATGTGTGTAGTTGTAAGAATCAAATAGTTGCATTCTACGTGTGTACCTTAATCTTCGAATAGAACAGGCTTACCAGTTGAAGATAAAGGTGTCTATGTCTGTGGTACAGTGTTATGGTTACGCGCCCTAGTGGGGACTTTAATGCAGCAGCTCTAATCACTTGAAACACGCGCATTACGAAATTGCAAATTTAAAAAATAAAGCCGCCAAAGAGCAAGTATGAAGGAAAAAAGCGTACGTATTACTGTCATGCAAGCATTTTAAAATGATTTTGATCGAGTTTATGGCCCTTGAGCGGGTTATAGTAAAAGCACCTGTGTGACACAAAATTATTTTTGTTTTTTTCAGATACATGCTGACAACCAAAAATATTCTTTGTTTTAACATCTACAAGATCTAAATTTAACCAATGATAAAAGAAGTATTGGGCTCAACAGTCAATAGATCGGAAAATAGCTAGTTCAGGAATTATGCAGACAACACACAAAACACAGATTAAATCGCACTCTGTCGAAACTTATTATACGCTGGATTCTTGCCTTTCTCTTGATGGGTTTTTAAGTTTAATTAAAAGCTTATTTTTGCCTGGTAATTGAGATTCCTGCTCAAGGTATTTCAAACATCACAACATCAACCATTTTTGCCTGAAAAGTGAGTCCAGTTTAATATATTTCGAGTGTTACAACTTTTACAAATTTCAATTTTCTCTTTAAACTTTTTATGTACAGGTTCTTATTGAGGCGTTAACTCATCAACCACTACAGTGGCATTCACTGACTTGGAAGTGAAGTGAAAGGTATGTCTATGCATTGTTAACCAGGAAAGAGGAAGCATCTTCCAGGGAAAACATGGTAATTAAAAAAAATATATAGCTGCAATCAAACAAGCCAAAAATACAGATGTAGGGCAAGGGCAATCCTGAGATACCGCAGACGCTGCATTATTTACAGGGAAATTTCCGTCTGCAACGCAGGTTATACTGAAAGAATGACAGGCGGACTGAGAGAACAGAGATTTTGAGGATTGATGATTGTAGCCGAAATCTAACGAACGTTATCTTTAAGTTGTTTCAGGCCATGATAGAAAATATATACTTTAGAGCGTCCGTCGTACCAAAACAATCAGTACGGGCTTGCACCTGCAAGGTATCCAACGCGATCTTAAGACTTGAGGTTTATCTTCTCCCAGTAAAGAATACCAGAAAAAAACAATATGGAGTGGTTTCTTGGTAATCCCATGGAATCGATGCTGTCATTTTAAATGCGATCTGACAATTTATCTTTGCAAATTTCCATTTCAGAGAGATTGAATGTAAATCTTCTACGCTCATGCAAAATGTGTTTTTTTTTTTTTTTTTACTTAGCATAACCAATTTAGATTTGTCAGTATGGTAATCACCTATGCGTTGTAAAAATAATTCAATCCTCTCATGTATAAATATGAATCGACTGAAGACACATTTTTCATGAATTTTTCATTATTTCTTCTTGTTTACAATGTCGCAGCGAGGGCTTTAAACTGTTCCAAGTGTTTCTTTTAAAATTAAAACACCGCTTTGAACACGAGAACGGTGCAAGGTGTTAAGGAAAGTCTTAGTCAAGGAGGCCCCCTTAAAGCAAATTATTCACATTTTGAAAAAGAAAACTCGCTTGAACGACGCGAGACGCGAACGACGCGACATGAAATTCTATTCGATTTAAGCAATTGCATAACAAAGGTAGCTATTTAGCAGGAAATCTGTGAAGCAAACGAAGATTTGCCAGAACACATGCCTCAGTGTATCTACGTTCCTGAGGAGGATCATGTAGTTCTGTTACTTATTTCAATCTTCAGATTTATTTGTTTAAGAGGTTACTTTTAAGGTTTTATCATAGCCAACGAAAAATCGGGTGACGCTCGCATTGCATGCCGGTCGACAGAGAGTCTTAAAGCCATGCGCAGCTTATAAAACATGTCGCCGCCCAAGAACCGATAAAAATGAATCCTTTACATGCACAGTGTTCCTCTTGTGAAGCCACCTTAAATCAAGTATAAATACCTAACCGGAAACAGGAGCATGTCATCGAAAGGCATTATCCTAATGCACATCATGAAGAAATTGATCCGGAGCGATCGCTGTTTTTTGAAAATGCTATATCACCGCAGAGTCTCTCTACATCTACCACTACTCATTCAATTTTCCAGTTGGAGTCTTCCCTAACCGACGAGGAGGCTTCGGTGAAAATAACACGATAAAAATCGTGTGCAAATACACTAAATGTGGAAAACGCAATCGACATTGGCCAAGCACAGTAGTTACAATTTATGCATGCATGAGAGCATTCATCTGAACACGAAGTACTGATAATAAAATCTCAGGAGTTCTAGTTCTGTAGGCTGAGAGGTTATCAAGCTAGCCAAAGAGAGCGATTGACAGCCATAAAGACAAAGACGAGTCCAATGGAACCTTTGCTTGCTGAAAATTCCTGCTCAGTGTTCACTTACGAAGTGCTGACTTCTCCACAATGGTCTGCAACTTCTAGTGACTGCTTTGTAAATTATTGATCGCTAATCTTGTCGTTGTGGATGACGGAACTACAGTATTTGCTACAGTCTATTCACTTTTACAAATCAAATCAAATTTAAAATCATTTTTCCTTTATTGAACTCAGCTCAGCTAACCATAGACCACATACCAGCTCATTGATAAATCGGCACATTAAAGACTAAGAAATAGGAAATATTAATAGTAAGTATTAACAGTAAGAAAGTCAGGGTCATCCAAATAGTAAAGCACATCGAGTGGATGAAGCACATAGAGTAAAAGTATCTTCGTGTGCTAGACTATAATTAATATGTATAATTGTCAAGCATAGAGTTCGTAAGGGTTTACGAAAGATTGAAAGAAAGTAGTAATATTTGTTGGCAGGGAATTGCAAAGGCGAGAACCAATAGTTTTAGGGCGCGTAATCCACACTGGCTGGTATCCACTGAGTTTACATAAAGTTTCCTAGCACACGATTGTCTTGTAGAATAAGGATGAACTGAAGAGGTAAAATATAAATAGTCGTTTATACATGGAGGTTGCAGTCCGCAAGACAATTGTTATAAACGGAGGAAGATACCTATGATTTAGCAATTTCCTTAAGGTAAAGTAAGTTACGAGATTGGAATAGAGGTTCAGAATGAGATGTAGGTTGAGGGAAAGAAATAAATTTTAATTGCTAACTCGTTTAATGGTGTTACAAATGAAAAAATTTTAAACCCCACGTATGGACACAAAAGTGAGGAAAGGATAAATAGGAGAGTATAAGGCATAAGAAGAATGCTTCTGTAGACAAAATGCTTGCTTTAGGCAAGACACACACAGGTTTTGAAGTTTAAGACAATGTTCCTAGGTATGATCTTCTATCTTAAGTTAGTGTAAAATGCCACAAGTCTCTGCAGAGTCAAATTGTGTGATACATTAGTGGTCTTTTTTAATATCAAATGATTGATTAGGATTTAGTTTGCTGAAATAAAAAAAAAATAAAGTTTGTTTTCTTAAGTGCTAAGCGGTTACATCTCATCCATTCAGCAATTGATTAGCGTTACTGAAAAGGTTTTTTTTTTCAAGGTGACTAATTAAGATCATAACTTTAAAATTAACATACTGTAGTTAGTATCATGAACAAATAAATGAAATATTAGGGAGCTGGAAATGTTAAGAAAATCAGTTACGTATGAAATGAACAAGAGAGGTCCTAGATTGGATCCTTGAGGTACATAAGCAACAAACCACTGGGTGGGAAAGTTGTGTTAATTTTATGACAATTATCACTTACAAATTACTCTCTATGAGATAGATAAGATTTAAACCGTTCATGTACATTCCCATATTCCATATTGATTAAATTTATCAAGTACATGTAGAATTGCACGATTAACAGTATCATAGGCTTTTTCCAAATCACTAATTATACCGGAGCCAAATTCACCATTATCAATAGATAGGCCAATTAATTCAGTGATAGAGCTAAGTATACGTACATGGGGTGTCGAGCATTATTCCTCAAAAGCAAATTGAAATTGTAAAAGTATTTTAAATTCTTCCAGATAGCTATAGCTGTTATGGGAAGCTAGCAATATAGCATCGCTCTCAATTTAGCCATTTAATTTCTCACAAACTGAATGTGATAAAATGAGCCGAAAAATACAAAAAACCGTAATGAAACCGTGTAAGTTGGTGAGCAATCTGTCCTCTTTTCAATAATGTATTAGCTATTTGAGTACAGTGCAACCCCGCTCTACGGACACCCGCTTAATAAGGACAGTCGCTTATAACGGTCAGTTTTCTCCGTCCAGACAAATAAAAAGGTCATCTATTTTCTCTTAAATTAGCCCGTTTAATGCGGACACCCGGATAATGCGGACACTTCTGCGTGTCCCTTTGGTTTCCGTATTACTGGGGTTCAACTGTACATGTTTTGTTTATTTAGGGCAACCCTAAAACATGGAATCCGGGAACCGGAATACGGAACCAGAATCCGGGGTCCGGAATCCGGAAACCAGATTATTGATATTGAGAATGACGATATAAATAATTCACTTCGGCGACGTCCAATGAAATCAATATATTCATTTATTTGTTTTGTTGTTGATTTTTCTTTCCTTGCAGCTTCAACCACAAACTATAAATTTTGTAAAAGAAAAACATGACTAGTTTTAAACAACCTCTAGGTACACATCTGACCCCGTTGTTCAAATAGTGAATCCGCTGTCATAGGATAAATCACTATTCAATCAGGGTTAGTGATTTTTGGGGTGGATGGAGTTACCCATCCTTTATTAAACCTGGTCCCGGCAAGAGCGCGGTTCTTGTCCAGATCAAATTACTTTGAGAAGGCAGGTATGAAGGGCTATGGCAAAAAGGTTTTTCTCAAAGCATTGACATCAAAGCGATGTTTGCCTGCAGTGTGCTTCTGGCAATCTTTAGCTATCTTTTAACAACATGTGTTTCGATCCCTTTGCAAACGAGGAGGATATTGAAGTAAGTGTGCAGCTGTGTCTGGATATTATTTTAATATGAAGATGGATAAGAATATCTGGTGGTGATTTGCAACACTATCAGAGTTAAAACTAGTGTTGTTCTAGAATTAATCTCGTGTGATGGGAAGAACAAACTGTTTTAGACGAGCCAAGTTAACCTTTGCATGTCGAGAGTGTGAGGCGTTACTATCGAGGTTGAGCTTGCTACCAGTGACGGAATCCCGGATTTCTTTTGCTAACTCGTTCATAACTACTAGACATGAAGGCCAAATTATACCTACCGCAAATTGCAGATCATGTAGAGAAAATGGAAATTACCAGCAAGCGTACTTCCGTCGCTCTCGTGGTGTTTAGAATGAAATCGTGATGCACATTAGTTAAGATTCTCTTAACCATAAACTTCACTTGAAATAACGGTGCACGAATTTCGACAGGTGGAGAACCCCAGGGCGTAGCCAGGTTTTTTCAAAGGGTGGGGAGTCACACTGTGACAAAGTAAGGTACTCACCAGATTGTCATGTCGTTTTCGCCACCTTTTGTCGGTAGTTTGCTTAACAAAGGCTTACAAAAGGGGGGTCACGGGCACCCCAGGACACACCCCCCCTCCCCATAGGTACGCCGCTGAACCCATGTTTCAAAAGAGGTAAAGTTTGTGGTTCTTTTTGATTGGCCATTCTTTTACGAGCACAATTTATGCAATGTAATTTTCACGTATTTGAAGACCTCGTTTTCTTTGATTTGTGGATTTCGGATTCCCTGAATCCAGTTTCTGTGTTTTAGGAATGCCGTGTTGAAATGTTCATCAAACGCAAACATTGCTTTGACGTCAATGCTGCGACTTAAGTGCTACTTACCAGACCTCTCTGGGAAAAGTGAGCTTGGCAAGAATCGTGTCCTTGTCGGAGCCAGGTTGATCAAAGGTCATCAAAGTATCCACCCGAAACAATCACCACTGAATCCTGATAGATAATACGGATGGCGTTATCCAGCACAACAGGGCTGCAGGTATAGCTGCGGAGTTGTTCAAAAGTAGTATTGTTTTTACAGTTACATGCAGTTTGTGGTTGAAGTAAAGCAAAGAAAATTAACAAGAACAATAACATTACTTTTTTCGTATATTTATCTATTTATTTATTTATTGGACATTGCTGAAGTGAATTTTTTCTGTTGTCCTTCTCAATTTCAATAATTCCAATAATTCCGGTTTCGGTCTCCGGTTTCCGGATTCTTGAATCCTGATTCCGAATTCCGCATTCCGTGTTTTAGGGTTACACTTTATTTGTGGGCAATTTTTAAGTCATGCGTTGTAAACACGCCTTGAAAACTGATCAGAGAGATGCCAAACCGACATTATCGCCGTTCGCGATCACCTTTAAAGAAAAATTTGAAGGAAGTTTAAAGACCTACGAATGACCGTATCAAACGCTATCCGAGATAATTTGGAGAAAATTAATTTACTTTTTTTCCCGCTTTGATATCTAATTATCTCGCGACCATTGACCCAATGTATGGATTGGATCGAAGCCGTTTTGTGTACCTTTCATTGAGGACTTCAAATTTCTCTACGATCTTCACACAAAATGCAAAATATGCTATGTGCTATACACAAACAATAACTGTCAAATTTCTCCTTTGTTCATTGGCTAATTTGAATCATTAATGTAGTATATTTACTTATGACTCTTTAGACAGCCAATAGTGTGATAAAATTGGTGGTGAGAGACAAAAGACTGCTAGTCTCCATTTATGATAACCCTTTTGGTAGCAACAGAAGTCATGCTAAATTAAACTGGAATGTGTGCGTCTAATTTGCACGTATTGAACACGAAACAATGTTTGTTTTAAACAGCTTAAGGGGGCCGACAATCGTTTCCATATTTTGACGGATCAATACTACCATGCTTTATGAGGCCATCTCAAATTTTCCAAAAAATTGAAATGCCTCAGAACTCTACCTACAGAATTCTTATTAAGCTCAGCTCCAACTTAAAGTTGCATCTTAAAATGCTTATTACAATTCGGTAATTAGAAAAGGTGGGTCTCACTGAGTCGTTTTTTAATCACAAAACGTAAAACTTAAATTAAGGGTGTTTCAACAGACCTCATCGCTGCTATGGTAACCTATTATGCCAGGAAGATGACCACAGTTTGTTTAACAATGATAGGGTATTTGTGCGATACCAATATTTTAACAACCGCGCTTGATAAAGTGTGGTAGTATCGATCAGTTAAAGTATAACTGCTGGAAAGTTCTGCAACTGCTAGCAGGCACCTTAAACCAGAAGCCATTTTCCAGTGGATTAGGAGGTCTTTCCATTGGTAAGTTGGCTGTTAATGTCCATTTTGAGTTGTAGGTTTATGAAAGAGCGTTGTGGTTAATTTTTCCTGCACCAATTAGAAAACAAAATGGCTGCCTTTTTGTTTTAAGACTTTCCTTATCGGTTACTTTAAATATTCTGTCTATTTTCGCAATAGCAGAATGTAATCCCATAAAAAAAGTTGTTACTACCTGAAGCCGGGCATAAAAGTCTGTATGGCGAAAAACTGTGACCGAGGTCACAGTTTTTCAGCATACGGATCGACCGTAAGCCGGCAAATAACATGTTTATTTATTTTCTTTTTCTGCAGTAAATTGGTTTTACAGATTACAAATGGGTTTGTTTACGTAACTCTTGTCATTGAATCGGCTTGCGCGCCGTCTACTAACGATTTGTTAAAAATCTTGGCAACGAGCGAGTAACTCAGATAGTAGAAAATGGAAGATGTATTAAAAAACAGATTTTTTTCGAACTACTTTGTGTTAGTTATAGTTATTTCACCAGTTAAGTTCTCCAAAATTGTTTTCGCAGTGTGAAATTTCGTGCGAAGTTTGAAAATTTACAACAAAAACAATTTCTGTCAGTCGCTGCTTTTAAAATCACTTCGTCACTTTTCTACCGTAAATTGAATAGCAGAAAGCGAGGAAATTCGTTAAGTGTATTCCACAGAAATTCTCCTGAATACAGCAACGATCAGAGAGGTAAACTCGACCGAAATTGACTCAAATTTTACGGCGAGAGAAACACAGGATTACGCGCCATTACAGCGCCAAGCTACAATCAAATAAGCAAACTCTCACAACTTCAAAACACTCAGTTGAATTTACTAACAGTGACTTTCCTTGCCATTTTAAAGTGAACAGAGATAAACTTGCTTTGACTAATCGTCGATGGATGTGCAAAAAAGGAAAAAATGACGATTACCGCTAACTTTTAGAGCGAAATTTAGGCAGCGGGAAAAAAATCCGGCCCGTAGGCCGTATCGCAAAAAGCTGGACCAGTCACGTGCCTATTATTAGCCAATCAAATTCGAAGATTTAGGATTCCGGCCCGCTCAGATGCTTGAGAAAAAAATACAAAAATAGTATCTTCACTGCGTGCGATGAACTTATGATTTTTTAGTAAAAGGAGAAATCCTGGTATTTTGCTAATGTTTATATAATAAAATTAGTTCTCTATTTCTTCTTTAGATACTTCATTGTCTCGCCTTTGCCCCAATATGTGGAATGATGCTGTTGCATGTAACTAACATTCTCTATTTTGTAATTCCACATAATCCACTCCGTTTGCCCCTAAATTTCACAAAAACATTTATATTTAAATTCTCTTGGGAGGTCTGCATATTCCTAAGAGAGTTTCACAGCAATCGTTTATGCAAAATCTTTGTTGCAAACAGCGTGAATTATGAGGAATTGCAAAATTAGAGAATCGAGGAATTCAAAATTTCCTACGATCTTCATATGCTTTGAATGTCCTGCTAAAACAATTACTGCCATTTCTCTTGCGCTCATTGGCTAATTTTTAACGTCAATGCAGTATATTTGCTTATGACTGTTCAGACAGCTGATGGTGTGATACCATTGGTAGTCTGACACCAAAGACTTCAGTATGCATTTATGATAACCCTTCTGGTAGCAACAGAAGTCTGGTTGTCATGCTTAAGGGAATGTTTGAATCGAATTTGCACGTATTGAACACGGTGTACTGTCCGCTTTAAACGCCTCAAGACATGAGCCACTTTTCAGTGAATTAGTAGGTAAGTTGTCAATTGATGTCCATTTTTACAAGAGAGTATTGTGGTTAATTTTACAACTGTTACGATCGCTGGAGAGTGATTTCCTTTGACCCGATTTGATCAACGATCAACGAGCAATGATCAATTAACGATCGCAGAGCATCTTTCTTTTTGCAGCGGTTGTAGCGATGATATGCGTGTAGCAATTGAGTCAGTTAAAACAAACCGTGAAATAATATATCTTTGAATCTAAAATATGAAAATATCTAAGTCGTTTGCTTTCATTTCCAACAAAGATTTCATTCTGTCACATGATGCAGTGCAAATTGAATATTATTATAACTGTGACAGCTTAGAGCTGAGGAGGTTTGCAACTCTAGAACAGTAGAGTAGAACTCCACAGGACTGGACACCAACTAAAAGCCAGAGTGATTTCCTACAGTCTTTTCTCGTTTTTGAATGTAGATACGATTTTTGCTTTCTTGAAGAAGTAAAGATGCTAAGCCTTTGCATTAATTTAAGAGCTCTTATTCTATATTTATCACAATAAAATAGAAAAAGTGCAAGGTGTTCATGGCTCAAATTGCCGCACTTCAAATCAGTGCTAAAACTCTTATACGATACGCACGGTACAAAATGTTATTTGAACCAAAAAACTTCATGTACAGAACCGAAAATTGTGGCTGAATTTGGGAAGAGCAGTCAAAAACCTGGTTGCCATGGAAGATTCAAGTCAATTGAATCAAGTCGATCTTATCTCATCTATAAATTAAATTTTTGAATTTCTCGACAATTGCTACGGGTGTATTCATGGACTTAGAAAAGGAACAAGAAGTGTGTCTAAGTATTTCTAACCAGAAATGTGGGGCAATTGCAAATTTTCTGATGTGTAGTTTCCAATAGAAGTAAATAAATAAATAAATAAATAGCTGCTATTGGGAATACGTGAAGTCGAGATGAATTGGTTTATCTTATAGGCGAACGCAATGACCTAAAAGTATAGACAAAGCGTGCAAAAATGGAGAAATACAACATCTTTATTAAGGACCCCTTATATGTTATTTCACCGTTAATTTACAAAATAATACTAATTTAAAAAATTAGAAAATTAAAAACGTTTTAATACCTAACACTGTTGTCAACACTTCGCTTATAGCCAATCCCATTCTGTGCGTTAAACAGTTTACCTCAGGCTAATCTTTGAAATTTCTTAAATTGTCCTAATTTAGCGTCAATTTTGTTTGGATTTATTTCTTCGATTGAAAAGCACATGAAACTACAACACTAAGTCCAAAAATCATGTATTATGGATAATTTCTCCGTCCTAAAAAAAGTGCAGAAATCAACTCGACTGCGTAGCATATGAAATGCAATTCATAAAAGAACTAAAATCATCACTCAACATGCAGTCTGACTCGATCTGCACAAATTTATTACTTATAATCTTTCTTGTCAGGACCTGTCAGACGCTTTAATTAGCAAACAACTCATTAAATCAACACCATCAGTTCAAACAAGATCAGACGGTTTTAATTTTTGTAATTTTCCTTTTTCGAGAATTTTAATGGAAATATCCTTTCCTCGTAGAAAAACAAAACATGTACTTAGATTCCATTTCTCCTTTCTCTGAGGAGTCCGCTATTCTGCCATTTTCAACCCTTACTTAATTTCACCATGTAAGTTAACTAAGAGAAAATGAGAACCTTTTACACTGTAGTATCCCGTTTTGGAACTAAATGACAAGAAAAATGGTGTGATTGGAAGCGAAAGGGTAGAGAGTAAATAATGCATCGCTAGTTTAAGTCATATCATATCATATCATCAATATACATGAACTGTTAATGTATATTCTATGAGCTACGAGCGCGGTTTGCATAGCTTTATGGGGGATTATAATAGGTTCTAGAAGAAAGCTTTATGTAGCGAGGAATGTTCTCATCAAACTGGCTCATTGGAAGCAATGAGCTACACATACTGTCGTTTTCTATCTTTACCCGAGGATCGAGAAAAACATATTATACAAAGGCATTTTCTTTTTAAAGATTGGCAAGATATTAACCTAGGGGAGTCCTTCTTTTTTTTGTAACTCAATATCTTCCGAAGAACTATTCCGTGTGGTCCGAGTGATACCGCGGATTCAGTTCAGACAGGGTGGATGAAGAAAACTGTACTTCTCCTTCATCATGATTTTCATATACAAACTTTAAAACAAGCACGCACGTGCCTTAAGAAACTGTAGTGACACAAGCTTTGGATTAACACTTTGTTTGAGAAAGGCAAGTTTCTCAACACGATGTTAACTGGACAATTAACAAATTAAGAAGCCTCGACTGTGCTTTGTTCTGTTGTAAAGCACGCAGGAAGCGGTAGAGTACGAAAGAAGTGTAGGGGAAAACACGAGACGTAGTCGAGTGTTTTTCCCTACTTCTTGAGTGCTCTACCGCTTCCTAAGTGCTTTACAACAGAACAGAGCGCAGCCGAGGCTTCTTTATTTGTTTTATGATAAAGAATCCGATAATTTCTCCACGCATTCGGCTGAATTTTCAAACCAAACTTTATTTTCCAAACGAGCAAAAGTGGCGTCAGCCATGCACTGTGCTTTGATAAAGCACGCTAAAATAAGCCAATCACAATCCTTGTTAGAATTGTTCAAATAATTTGGTTGGCTAACGAAGCGACAGCTGTCAATCACAAACTGGACTTCAGCTAAGCTTTCAGTTTCGAGTAGTTTGAGCAGCTTTCGAGAGAAGAACGATGCCTTCAAAGTTCGCTTTTAAGTTAATTTTTAAATCCGGATCTAAGGACAGGTAAAGGTTTATAGTCCAGAAGAATCCGGCCGTATTGTGGCCCATGAAAACGAGCACCTTTCCAGTGGAAATTACAAAACGCGGAGCTCAAAGCTTGCGGATGAAAATGTGAAATGCCGAGTTTAATTTGAAAGGAGCTGCAATTATTTACGGCTTGTAGCCGCATGCAGCAAGATTGCCCGAGCTAGCGTAAAAGTTAGAAAGACTAAACGGCGCCCACTGGTTCTACTCCGAGCACAGAAGAGAATATCAGAGCAAGCTTTGCACTGACCACTCGTCGGTTCACTTCGCTGAGATGACCGGAGAACGAGCGTTACTACACTGCATGTAAGTGTTGT
>Ga0126339_10002653_pt1 | contig 12867 bp, 6 predicted proteins | sample OrbTmetagenome_2_FD_92532 | JGI IMG/M metagenome (GOLD analysis project Ga0126339, IMG submission 92532) | Coral microbial communities from Petempiche,Puerto Morelos, Mexico - Orbicella T R C metagenome | ecosystem: Host-associated > Invertebrates > Cnidaria > Coral | place: Petempiche,Puerto... | reverse complement strand
GCAGGTCATGGGTAGTACATTTCCAGGATGTTGGGGTTAGTTTTGAACAATGAAGGTCACTGATCTGGCTTGACTGGAATTTCACAAGCGACACTAGATTGAGCTGATAGTCATCTGGGATTCGTCTGAAAGAGCTGATTCTCGTTTAGGGCTTTTCTTAATTAAAAAAAATAATTTTCTTTTCGTCTAAATTCTGAAGATAAAAACAAATTAGGTATCGAATAAAGATAAATTAGTCACAATTATCTTAAGAACAGAATTTATTAACACTATCAGTCCACAGTTCAAAGAAAAATTAAGAACATTAACCACTTAAAATATAAATTAAAGTTATCTGGAATTACAACTTTGGCTTTTTCTTCTAACTCCAGGAATTAGTTAACCTAAAAGAACTCAAAAGCAGTGTCCCGCGCTGGCGTTACTTGAGTGGTCACGCAACACATCTTCTAGGAGTGTTGCGTGACGATACAAATAACGCCTATGAAGGAGGCTTCTTTTTGGAAAATTTTAATCTTAGGGTGCGTTTCTTTGGGGTGATCTGGATTAGGATCAGTGATCCAAGATCACGTGGATCATGGTGCATCAGAGGAGCCATGAATCCACTCTTGTTACGGATTCATCGGTTCCTTTGATGCACCATGATCCGAGTGATCTTGGCTCACTGATTCTGATCCAGATCACCCCAAAGGAACGCACCCTTAGCTACTAAACATATAGTTACATTTCCGTGATCAAAGTTCAAAGTGTAGGCCAATTGTTCATTTTTACTTCCAAAACGTTTAACTAACCTCGTAAACTTTTTTTGTAACCAAACATATCCATAGTTCGATATGAATTTTGTACGGCTGTTTATCTTGTCCTCTTTAATTTACTTAATCTTGAAATTGGTATTTAATTTATTTCCACTAAACTTAAGCCAATTGCTCATTTTAATTTCCAAAACCTGAGATTTACCGCGGAAACTTTATTTTTTGACTAAGTACAAAACTGTAAGCTAATTATGAATATTGCATTCCAAAACTATAAATTCAACTTATAAAACCAAGCATATATTTCGTGTGTTTTTTTGTTAATTTCGTAGGCCAATTGTTCATCTGTACGTTTTAAACAAACTAAACCTAGAAAACGTTTCTCGTCGTTTTTGTTAATTTCTAATACTTGCTCAACTTCGTTGTTATCCTCGGGAATGCAGCGGCAGTTAATCGTGACGAGACGAAGTAAACCGAGCGGTAAAACCTTTCGTCGGGTCGTTTTTGCCGCTCGGTTTACGTCGACTCATCCGACTAACTGCCCTGTCCGAGGATACTTCGTTGTTTAATGTTATTCAAAGCCAAGATTAACAACGACAAAAGCACAAATAAATTTCAAAATTCAACCGTGTTTGCCTTTTTTAAGACGATTTTAACTGTGAATATTTAATTAATAAGATTTACTATGAATATTTAAACTACGATTCTTTCGAAAAATGTTTGGATTTTTTGTACAAATTAGACTCGATCGACTTTAAATAACTGAAATTAAATATCAAAACAAAGTTAACGCAATTCTAGGTGATATGAACGGACGAAAATCGCCCGTTTGCTTTCGCATTAGTATTTATTTCCTTTAGCAAAATACGCTTAAACCTGAAAACAAATTACTAATCTTTCATCGCTTTAACTTTGATCTTATTTAAACATAGGCGAAAATTCCTAAACTTGTATCAGCTTGGACGTAGAGTTTCAAGTGACTTGTGTTCTTTTGGTAAAGTTTGTGAGAGGACAGTCGGCAGGAGGTTTGGTCGGCAAGTCAGATCAATGATTTTTTACGTTGGATTCTTTTCTTGGCATCCATGGAAATTACTAAAGATGACTTGTACTTTAGCGCTCCAGTTTTCCTTGACCCTCCAACGGAAATTTCTAGATACAGTGCTTGGAACACACACCTTAAATTTTACTATTTCGGCCTTAATTTACTTACGGCTCTCAAAACTAATAAAAATGCTAATTCAAATGGTGTGGTATTATGACGTAGTTGAGTGAAACCGAGGAGGCATGGGGAGCAAACTCTCACTTCTCTCATTATGCCATCTCCACTTGAGAGCAAACGACCATATCATTAAAGTGGTCAAGTGTCGCAATCAAAGATGGCGGAGCAGATAAACAAACCAGGATTTTAAAGTTGGAATATTAATGAGGAACAGAAGAAACACTGAAACTCAGGGTAGAGTGAAAGCAACCCGACAAGCAGGGACAAGATCGGCTAGATTTTTTAATTTTTTTTTTTTAACACAATAAAAACGCAAATAAAGAAACAAAGAGACAGTATTGTGTGTTGTCGTTTTTACCAGCAGTCCATCTTAACTAACCAGGTAAACACTTGCGTCCATGACTAGTCCCGATACACAGCGTAATCTGTCACGCAACTCGTCCCGCAATCTTCTCGAAAACGGCGCGACAAGTTAATGAAACATCGAGCCGTGTAACACAACGCGCAACGGACAAAACGTTTGCAGAACAAGTCGCTTCAATGGTTCCAGAAAGTAGAACTAAGTTCCAACTTTCTCCAATCGCTGTAGCAACTGTTTCGCATAAATACTATCCGTTGCACGGTATGATAAATGACCCAATGTTTCCTACAACGCACTTGTCACGCCGCCATCGAAAACATTAAGAGATTACTTGCGTAAGAGATTACACTGAATAAGAGGACCACAAACCAAGTTCTGCTTTTAAGAAAACCACTACTTAAAACAATGCTGCCATAAAACTCTCATTGTGCTTCTATCGTGTTTTCGCTGTAGTATTTGCGAGTTGCAAACTGTACTTAGTTGCTCAAGAAGTCGACTTTGACATAAGTTGGCCCTTCCCTATTCACACTTTGCGTAACTGTCAAAGAACGTCTTAACGTAAGCGTGACGCATGTCACGCTATAATTTGGTGACAGAAATCTGGACAATTCTCAGGCGTAAAAATGGCTAACATCAAAAACTCCAATTAGGCTGTCCTAATTTAATAGAAGCAAGCGTGATTGAAAATCCCCTCGAATTTAAGTGAGATGAACCTGTAATTCACTGTAGCTCCTTGAAAATAACAACAAACCCTGCGATAAAATTTCAGCATGTAAACGAAAATTCTTTAAAAACGCGCGGAACGCGACAATGACTTTTTTGCCCGATGTTGATGTCAAAAGCGTTGGTCCCGAAAAATACAATAATCCGGAAAAGCCATTTTCCCAACTGAGCAACTAAGCACATTTTGTTCCTCACAAATAGAACAATGAAATGAGGTATTAAACACAAAGACGCACTATAAACGGGATTACAAAAACAACGACTGGATAATTTAATGCAGCTTCAAATTGTGATAGTAAATTTCCAAATAATTTTAAGAATTTTGCAATGATTCAAGACAATTAATTTTGTAAAATATGAATTAAAGATTAAAATAGTATCAAGCTTTGGAGACGGCTACATCCTCAAGAAAATTAAATGCATGTTTTTAACTTTCTTAGTAATTGTAAATTTTCAAATAATTTTAAGAAGTTTCAACTATTTCAAGAAAATCCTTAACATGAATTACAAATTAAACTGTATCCAAGTTTAGAGACGGCTAAATCCTCAAAAAATTAAGTGCCTTTTAATTTTTTTCTCGGTAAGTGTAAATTTATAGTATAGAATTTTGCAATATTTCAAGAGAATCTGTAAATATGACTTCGCGATTATATTGTATCAAAACGTAGACAGCTATATCCTCAAGTAGTGCGTCTTTGTGGTTGTGAGAGCTTTCTAACATACATTGCATTTCAGCAGCGATTTCCTTGTACCCTCATATCACAAACTTTACAATGGCCCATATTGTTTTGTCAAGAGACTTCACTCTCTAATGGGGTGTAATTATTTTCATAGATTTTCCGCGAGTTCTGGACCATAAAACAACCAAGACTTCATAACCTAATTTCAAAGGGATTAATAAATAGAACAGGTAATTGACATTTATTTTGTAGTTATCACTTCAGCAAAAGTTCAAACAAAGTTAAGAGGGTTTAGTTTCAAAAAGAAATAAAATATCTGAATCACACAGTGAAATCCCAATTTTGATTTTTAAATTCATCAATAATGCATTGTAATAAATCTGCATAGTCAAAGTAATGAGAGTTGGGAAGAAATGAAAATTAAATCTTTTTTAAAACTCGCAAGACGTTTTTGAACTCCATAAAAAACCAAGGATAAAACCACTGAATAGCAAAGTGGAATCACCATTTTCTACTGATCAATAAGTCGTTTTGATAAAGCCTTATTGTCAAAGTAATTGGACTCAGTAGAAATCGAAACGAAGTCTCTTTTATTGAGGTGATACACAATTAACATCTTGGAACTTGAAAACACTCGTCCCCCTGCCCTGTATAACTTTTGAATACCAAAGTGCAGTCACTACTATTTTTTTTAATTCATCAACAACTCATTTTAACACTTGCACATTGCACTTAACTGGTGATTAACAGATTGAACAAAGCAAAATATTTCAAACTTTTTCATTGCCAGTCGTCATATTTTCCAAGTATTTTGCACATTTGGGTAACTTGTAAAATGTATTGTTTTCAAACTCATGCTGAAGGGATAAGTGTTAATAAATAAACTGAATGGTGGAGTCATATTTTTATCAATGGGCCACTGTACAGTAACTACAAATACCACAGACATGCATAGCCAAACAGAGGTCAAATGAAAACTAACAGACTTCCCAAACAATAACATGCATTCTAAATAAATTTGTTGAAAGTGGATAATACCTCAGAGAAGAATGTGAATAATAATGTGAATAAACATAAACAAAGAATTCTTCAAAAAAGATTACAGACTGTAACAACCACTGCTAAAATCAATCAGTCCTTCACATGTTTTGATAAGGAGTCTTCCATTCAGCAGTTACTTAGCAATTAATTTAGCAGTTACTTAGCGATTAATTTATCAAGACACTGTGGCCACAACAGCAGAGTTTTTGTTCAGCATGTCCAAAAAAATTCATTGGACTACAAAATGAAGTCTCTTGTTGTTTTGAAATGGTTAAAGGAGGCGGTCACGTATATTTTTTGTCAATGCTAATAAAAACCTCGCACTAAGTTTAGCCACTCACCGAAGTTTCAGCCTCTGAAGTGCAGGTTTCCCTTATGAAAATCGTCTGCAAAGAAGCCCAAAATTTGACACGGTTACCCCAATTTGAACAGTACTCAGCAGCCAAGCTGCATTTCCGTTGCATCATTCCGTCCAAGAGATTTTGTCCAAATGGCTTCCGACAAGCCTTTAAACTACCACTCTAGGTTATGGCTGCTCTTGAGCCATACTGGGGAGTTTGCGAAACCACGACGGCGACGCCGAGGACAACGTCGATTAAAAAATGGATTTATATTTTACCTACGACTCTCGCGATACTCTAAAGTTATTTACTTTGTTTATCACTGTCAAAACTATCGCAAAACTAAATCCGGAACACAGCGATAAACTGGAAATATAAATTTAAAATATTAGCCGTCGTGGTTCAAGTTTTCCAGACAACGCAAAATTTGGTCCTTTCACGTTGTTGTCTTGCAAAGGACGGCAAAGAAATGTACCAAGAATTATAACGCACGAGCACAGCCATTGTTCTGGTCATTAATTCTTTTGTTCAGTGACGTTCCCATTGCCGTTGCCGTCGTGGTTTCGTAAACTCCCTGTTATTTTGAGCCAAACATGCTCCAGACTCGGAAATGACAGCATTGAAGATAGTGAAGTGGATAATCGCTTGGAAAAAAACATTTTGATGCAAGTCAGTTGCAGATTTTCTCCTTCCCGCCAACTTCAAGTCGGACGGAATGACGTTACATAAACACGGCCTGGCTGCCAAGTACAGTTTCAAAATGGCGGCCTCTGAAGTCGCTTCTTTCGAGACAAATTTCTTCAGGATAGCAGGCACTTCAGAGGCTGAAACTTCAGTGAAAGAAAAAACCTGAATGTTTACCTGCTATAGGCGAAGACAAAAAAAGTAAGCTTTTTGGAGTGACGTTTTTTAAGTTGCAAAACATCTCTTCACTTCTGATGCCTAGTTTCATTTTTCACTAGTTACAACTGGACTGCAGAAATATTTTAAAATATACATGCACGTGTAGAACAAGAATGAATGAAATGATAGGTCATCTACATTCAGAAGTGTTCTCTCTCTCCTGAAAAATTACTGTATTTCCTCAATTGGCCCCTTCCCTCTGTAAAGAGTCCAACGTGCCCATTTATTTTTACTTGTTGTTCAGTACCCCTATCAGGGATAGAAGCAGAATTATACCCTCCAGCCCCACCTCCCCCTCCCTCTCCCCCCCTCCCGCCAAAATAAAAAAATATTCTCTCCAGCTCTGTCAAAGATTTATTGACCCATCCACGGAATTCCTTCTTGACAACCTGCCTTAAAGTTTATCCGCAACCCTTCAACTATAAGAAATAGGAGTTTTGTAGTTTTTTTCTGAAGGCCTGCAAGAAAGCATACAATGTACATAACCCCAGATGGACTTTGTTACATGCACCTATGAACTGGCAAGACTCTTCCCTCCCCCTTATTAAACCCATGCCAATCTATTTTTGATTATAATGATCTAAATAGCAGGGTGTTGTCTAGAATGTGAAACCAATCAGGGGTACATGTACACGTATTTCTCAGAACATCATCACAGGACAATTTCTTCTACTGATCCTTAGGCCCATCTGTATAAGGACACCAACCCAACCCCTGGCCCAGTACAATTTTCCTTTCAAATCTTCAGAAACGATGAAAATTGCAGTTTGCTTGAAATTTTTGGAAGGGGAGAAGGAAGGGTGAGGGGGGTGTTAAATGATGAATTTTAGTCCGAATTTCCTTTCAACTCTTTCTATCCAGTATCACTTATAATTAGCCCCAATCTCTTTCTTTTTTCTGTTTTGATCCATATGGTGGGTGATCATATTACAGTGTAGCAGTGAAACAACAGCTCAGCACTCTTTCAGCCATAAATTTCTGAGCCCTTCCAGTTGAGGTCAAAAAGGACAGAATTTCCTGGTGGTGTCAACGACAAATTTATACAGATCATCTAATAATTGTTTTGTACAATCCAGGAACTTTGAATTGGAAGTATTGATTATATCGAGTCTCCATTCTAATAAGGAAGTCTTTCCAAATCTCCTTTTCAACCTGCAAATTGCAGTTTTAATATTTAATGTTACTTTTAAGCCCTTCCTCCAAACAGCTTCCCCTTCTTACATACATGTATGGGCAAAAAATCATGAAGTCCAACAGGGTTTCAAAGAGGAAATACAGTAAAAACATAAAATATAACCAAATGAAATGTTATCCACTTTAAAACTAATCTACTTACTGAGTCAGTGAAAGCATTTTAAATTACTTACATGTCTGTGGTATTTCAAAATTAAAGCAGAACTTGGTTTACATCAAGGAATGCAATGATCAACTCAAAACTAATCCTTAACCTGGGAAACCCTGGGAAATAATAGTGAATCATGAAGAGGTTGGAGAGTGGGGGTGGGGGGTTGAGGAATACACTACAGTATGTCCCATTCTGAGGTGCCCAAAGGAACAGCTGTCAAGTTGCCAACCACAAAGAAAAAAAGCAGACAAGTATCATTAAGTAGTTTGTCTAGTGTGAAAGCACTGATACTTTGAGAACCTGTCAAGCCATTATGAAAAGGTAGTAATCAGTGACTGATCAGTTATGGTAAAGTTGTGTTGAGGCTGGTTGAAGAACATCGTATGAGTTCTGTTGAGGCCAAGAAATACCGTAGTGACTACTGTAGGGGCAAGTACTGTAGTTGTTGGTATAATTTGAGTAGTGTCTGTTCTTCGTTAGTTTGGTGGTCACTTATTGTAAGTGTGTTGTGCTATAGGTTTTAATTTGAATGGAGTTAGTTCAGTAGTTTGGTTTAGTTATTTTTGTTTCAAAGGTACAGTACAAAAGGGAACCTTCCCATTTTCTCCATTTATTCCCTAAACTTTCCCTGATTCTGAAAGACGAAAATTTCCCTGACTGTTTTGATTCCTATAATAATAGTGCATTAATTAAAAAAGGAAAAAAAAAGTGGGGCATTTCAATTCTTTTTCTGCTGTAGAATGTGATGACTTGGGTACCCTGTAAGGATGCCCTTGCGGGATTCCCCTGAAGGAACCAGGTTAAGCTTTGATTTGATCATTGCATGAGAACACATGTGTTTACCTGGTCCTGGATTGCAAAAAAACAAAAATCACTATTCTAGAATAAGCTTGTGAATAATATCCTCCTCCTGTCATGTCCTCAGGTATTTGTCTTCAGCTGTCCAAAAGAAGAAATAGTAAAATTTAGATACTGTACAAATGTTTATGGTTTAGTGGCATAACACCAGGTGAAATGGTCCCCAGATTAAGAAGCCTTCCCAAAGTCTTTGAGTTATGATCTTGAACACAGCACTTCACTCAAACAGTAACTTACTTCACCAAGGATTATAAATGGATACCAGGAACCTATAATGGAACCCCATTAATATGGTCACCAGTGGGCCATGAAAATTTGGCCGTATTAACAGGTTGACTAAATTAATGGGGTAGGGTCAAATTTCATGACTGGTCTAAATTGAGTGGCATTTTAACAGAAGTAACAGATATTAAGATCACAATTGTACTTCTAAACCACTGTTCTTTTATAAACATCTGGAATGCAGATAAAATTTTTAAAAAAATTGAAACTTCAATCAGTTCATACAATATTTAGATTGGAAAGATGAACATAACCCTCACTCAGACAATCACACTATACAAACTACTGATGCTCTTAGGTTTAAACCATTACTACATAACTGGCCGAGTGGCCATTTAAACAGGGCAAGATTGTAAAGGATTATACATGTACAGGCTGGGATTTCAAAATGTGGCAGTTGGCCGTATTAAAGCGCTGGACGCATTTACAGGGTTTTTCTCTGAGAAAAATGTATGGGCGTTTTACCAGGACAAAAAAAATGTGGCATAATAACAAGGTGACCGTAAGGTAGTGTTCCACTGTACTAGACTAACATGACGAAATGGCAATAACCACGGGATTAAGAATAATTTGAGTTATGTGCAAGATTTATTTAACATGTACATATATGTAGTCACTATAACCTATACAAAATGATTAACTTAACCCTCAACCCTTTTTAAGCCCTGGAGAAAAATCTTATTTTTCTAAAATGAAAGCAGTTGAAAGGTATTATTTGGGATATGTCCTAAATCACCAAAACAGACATACAAGATGTCACAAATTGAATTGAGGAGTCTGCAAATCATGCAAAAATACTGTATTCCTTGTATATATTGGGTATACCCTTAAACAATAGCTTAATTTGCCGCTCTGGGTGTGCAGATTTTTATCAGATATTCACTTGACCGTAAACTTGTAAAGCAAACAAGTTTCAAAAACTTGAGGGGTGGTTAATCAAGTCTGATTCAGGAGGGGGGTATGATGTTATGCTTCCATTGTGAAGATCTCTCAAAGATCCTTTTGAAGTCCAAATTTAAAATGAATTGGCCAAATATTAAGCTTATTATAACATTTTGTGCATATGAGGTAATGATACCCCTATGAAAGTACATTCTAAAAGCAAAGCCCTGGCCAAACAGACCCACAAGTAGAGGCAAGCTCAAAACTTGGGTCTACTTGCGAATTTGTTTGGCCAGGCCTTGAGTGCATTTGCGCTGACCTGCAATGACTTGTGCTCACTTTGGTCAAGATCAAATTTGCATGCAAGTCGATGCAAGTTTTCACAGTTGGGCCACCCACTGTAGTCGGCTACATGTATCACATGTGATCACTGATGGAAAATAAATATACGGTGACAATTCAGTGGCGGATCCAGACCTTGAGCTAAGGGGGGAGGAGGTTTGTTTTGCTTACCCTGCTGGCTTTTCTTCCTCCTGTGATTTCTTCTTTTTTTGCCCAAAATATGGGAGGCCTAGGCCCCCCAGGCCCCTCCCCTAGATCCACCACTGCAATTAATAAGATCACTAATTATTCAGAGTGAGGTGCCAGCAATTTACTCCTTCATCTCTTTGGTTACATTTATTTCTCTGTCATTTATTTCTCTGTCAGGTCACTGATTTGTGAAATGTGTTGCAATTTACCCTATCACAAGGGAAAATTTTTAAGTGTTAATAAAAAAATTACCAAATGAATGAACACATTTTGTTATCAAGGGTTACATTAACATTTACAGCTGAAGGCAGACAAGCAGACAAAATAATTTTAATTTTTTTGAGGACACAGATATCCTAAACGCAGATGAAAAAGAAAGTTGTGAAGGCTTGCTAAGCAAATCAGAGTGTCTACAAGCATTGAAAAGTATGGAACCAGAAAAAACACCAGGTTCAGAGGTTATTCCTGTAAAAAAAAAAAAATCTTTTGGAACGACATCTCTGACTACTTGGTAACCTCAATCAACTACGTGTACCAAAAGGGGCAGTTCTCAGTGACTCAAAGACAAGGAATAATTTAAACTCATTCCAAAAAAAGATGCAGAACCATTTCTTATTAAAAACTGGTGCCCAATTACCTTACTTAATTGCGACCATAAGATTGTGGCCAAAGCTCTTGCTAACCACCTCAAGAAAGTACTACCATAGCTGGTAAATAGCGACCAAACTGGATTTATGAAAGGCCACTTTATTGGAGATAACATTAGACTAATTGATGGAGTCATCAATTTTGCGGAGGCTAAAAACATTCCTGAATCATTACTTTTTTTAGACTTTGAGAAAGCCTTTGATAATGTGGAGTGGGCCTTAATTAAAAAAACCTTTCCACAGTTTAACTTTGGTCCCTCAATGATCAAATGGATTAATAATTATCTGTTATAACAACATAAAGAGCTGCGTTCTAAACAATGGGTGGTCCACTGATTGTTTTTTTTAAACTTGAAAGAGGAGTTAGGCAGGGCTGCCCCCTTTCGCCTACCTCTTCATTCTTGGGGTCAAAGTTCTTCCTAAAAAATTCGGAAAAATGAAACCATAAAAGGAATAATGGTATCCAAAAATTAAATTAAAGCTAGCCAATATGCCGATGATAAAACCCTTATTCTCGACAGCTCAAAGGAATCTCGGATATCTGCTTTACAAGTTCTGGAGAATTTTAGTAAGGTTTCAGGCCTAAGATTAAACAACAGAAAAACAGAAGTTCTTTGGATCAGGGCCTATAAAGATAGAGGTGACAAACTACGCCCTGAAAAAAACTTAAAGTGGATTAAAGACAAAGGAAAAGCACTAGATGTCTGGTTTTCTACAAACCCGGAAGAAGCTTTGGAGGCAAACTATGCAGATAAACTTGCAAAAGTGTCCAACTCTTTAGGTTGTTGGGAACTATGAAGATTGTCTTTGCTTGGAAAAATAAACACAAATAGATGATACATACTGTACATGGAACTTGTTTTTCTTCAAAGTCGGATATCATATGAGTACTGACAAGAACGCCACTGAAAATTATATGCAGGGAAAGAATCAGTTTGCAAGATTCAGGATATTACAAACCGAGGTAGCTCAACATGCTATTATTATGTGTATGTCATTTATACTGCTTGGTAATGCTGACATTTCGAGCTAAAGTAAAATGCTGATACGATGTTAATACTTTTGGTCACGCACTCGGAAGCTGCTGGCGTGATTTTGTGTCTTTTGTGAACGATTTTGAATAATTTTTTGACGAGTGCCTAATCATTTGCCCAAACTGAACTTTACATATATTGAAACACCTATCCTAGTACAGTTAGAATCTAAAATCTTTTGGAATTCCAATACATGGTACATGGTCAAAATGACAATTCTTTTCACTGACTGACTAACTCAATATTGGAGAACACTCTGGTTTTGTTTACCGTTAAATAATTAGATTAATCCATTATTCTTGAAATCATCCTTTTTTAGACAAGGAATAGTTCTGCAATAAGCTGGTTGTATTACAACTTTTCTGCGCTCAATAGTTGCGAAATGCGAATTGAATGAAAATGGTCGATTTTCAGCCCAGTTGGGACTCGCTAAATTGCATGAAATTGAGTCTGAAAGTTAAATCGTAAACGTTGCTTTTCTCTGAGAGACAAAACTACTGTATTTCAAGGAAAAAAACTACAGCCTGTTTGCACTCTTGTTAGGGGCTAGCTATATGCAAAAGACGAGCGAATTTGAGTTTTCTAGCCTTGCCGAAGAAGTTTGATTTTGTTTGATTTTCGTGGGAATTTGCTCTTAAGCAGATGTTAATTTTGGATAAGAAATCATTCATTTGGCAGTTGGCAACTACAGACAACTCACGCAAAAAATATCAGATAATAAATCAGCATCAAGAAAAATCCTAGAGAAAACAAGTAGAATACATATGGTAGTTGGCAAAATTTATTCTATCTTGATAAAAAATTGGCTGAAATGGTAATATTGCTTGCAAGCTTTACCTTTCAGAAGTGCCCCCACCCAATTTTTCTGGGAGTATCCCCACCCCTGTGGGCATAGGGAGGGGATGAAGTGGTTTCAAATTGACTGATACAAATATGTACATTACAAGTAAAAGCATTTCAATTAAATTAATTTCCAAAACATATAGCAGTTTACACATAAGCTTAATTGCCAGGTGTTGTCTCACTCCAGATAAATAATAAATTATTACTCTAAAAAACCTCGTTATGGTTAAACAAAGACAAATAATTCATCTGAGATAAAATTATTCACCTTCTAAGGCAGATATGTAGATATTCTATTTTGCTGATCTTGTCTTCTGTGTGGGGGGGGGGGGCCACCCCTCGCGAAAATCCTAAAGAACCCCCCGTGGGGGGGGGGGGGGAGCCACCCTCCATGAAAAACATTAACGGCGGGGGGGACACACAGAATG
>Ga0126339_10002650_pt1 | contig 12868 bp, 9 predicted proteins | sample OrbTmetagenome_2_FD_92532 | JGI IMG/M metagenome (GOLD analysis project Ga0126339, IMG submission 92532) | Coral microbial communities from Petempiche,Puerto Morelos, Mexico - Orbicella T R C metagenome | ecosystem: Host-associated > Invertebrates > Cnidaria > Coral | place: Petempiche,Puerto... | reverse complement strand
TTAGAAAAACAGCAATTTTCTTGTGATTACTGCTTCAAGAATCGCCAAACACCAGAAAATTAAAAGATCATTAATTTCTACTACTAATTACCTACATGCGATACTCACTGGTTTTCAGCGAGCATTTTCTATGGATGAGCGTATTGCTTGGGGTTTGATTGCCATCAAGGATTCAGTGTTTGAAGGGGAAACTTTAGAAGACTGGTACTCCCTCACTGGCAAGCAAGGAGAAGATAAAGAAGGCATGATCAATTTGGTATTTGCATACAGGGTAGGAAAGATGTTTGCATTGTTTATAATCAATGAGGTGAAACTGGGAAATTTATAAATAAAACTTAAATGAGTGCTGCTGTCATTTTTAAACTCTAAATTTGAAGTGTATACCTTAAGACAGTACTGTAATATGTTATAAGGAACCCTATAGTTATAGTTTGATTTTGTAGAACAGTGTGCTTGAAATTCAGAGGAAACTGAATTAGCAATGTTTAGCTAGACTGTTTAGACTTAGGTAGACTAGATTTCATTTCCAAACTAGTAGTTTGTTTTGTGCTTGTTACTCACAGGTGGAATTTTGGTAACTGTGCCAAGTGTCAAGGTCGACTTGTAGGAAGTGTAATGTTTGGCTTGAATCTTTTTGAATAAGTGCTTATCGAGGATCTGTTCTTCTACTCATTTTAGAAAGTACCTGCTGCACCTCCCCAAGCCATGGTGTATCCTAACATGCCAATTATGATGGTACCTCAGCCAGTTGTACCTGGCACTCAAGTTGTTTACCCTGGAGGATATGGGCCTGGACAGCCAGTACCTACAGGTCAGCTGCAGCAGCAGCAGCAGCAGCAACCACCAAGGTTCAGTGAACAGGATGTATCAGGCTTGAAGGATATGTTTCCAAATATGGAAGAAGGGGTCATTCGGTCAGTGCTTGAAGCTTGTGGGGGAGATGTTAATGCCGCTACAACTCATCTGCTGAGTATGACAGACTCTTAAATGACACTGTTGTGAAGAGGACTTGTGATCTACTGTATACAGCTCAAGTGGCAGTGAAGCAGCCATGTGACAATTAGAAAATTATTTTAGAACTGAAGTGAAACCCTGAACTACTACAGATAAACTTCTGCTCTCTCTAGAGGAAAATAAGTATAATAATGGTTGTTCATAGCTAAAAGTATATGAACAACAGTTCATGAATTTAAAACACTGACAATGCAAAGCTCTTGAGAATTATTTTAAAGGTTGATAATACACACAAAGGCTTTGAATAGAATGATTCCTTAGCTTTCTTGTGTTTTTTTAAGTAAGTGTACGTAGCAAATAATTTTAGACTTAAAAAAGCTGTATCCATACAATAGCTGCTAGTCAAGACTACAATGACACCATTGGAAAAGCAGTACATACAATCACTGTGCTTCTGGACAGATGGTAGTCAAATTCAGATTTTAAAATAAAGTCATATAATATGGCAATTATTTGTCTTCATTTGTGAGACATAATCTGCCCTGTAATCAGAGGTGTATCAAGAGTAATTTGTTATGAAGCATGCATGTGCCAACAGCAGAAAGCAAAGAGGGACATGGGTATGAGTATAAAGTATGAAAAGAAAGCACAGAGACCTACCAGTAGTTGCAAGTGTGAAAAGTTTTGTGCTTATCTCCCATCCATGAACAATTATGTTTACATTTTCTCAGTGATTATTCTTTAGAGTTGCCTTACGTGGATATTTCAATAAGAACCAGTTTATTGTTTAAAACCATAACAGCGTACAAGGCTAAACCTATACCTACTGTGAGTATAAGCTCTCCAACTCTCACAATTTGTTTGTAACTTATATCCTCACAGAACATTGTAATTCAAAAACAGAGAACCATGGCAACATGGACCATGTTATGGGCTGCCGAGAGAACAAATGAATACATTCTCAAGTTCAGATTGCAGATCAAAACTTTTTCTACATTATACCATAAAATCCCATGTTGAAGCCCTGGGCTTATATAACTTTATAAGGGGTTCTGGGTGGGGGGCTTATATCCAGGGGGCATATAAGCGGAATGAAAAAAAAAATGTTTCAGAACAAGGAGAGAAAATTTATCTGAGAAACGGATTAAAGCTAACATACCATTACATTTAGAGCTATATTTATATTTACACCTACAATATATTTATAAAACACAAAAGGAATGCACTTACACATCAGATGGGCTTTTATCTGGGGGGTTTATATCCGGAATAATATCCTTGTTAGCAAATAAGAGGGCCTATATATCGGGGGGGGGTGGGGGGCGGGGCTTTAGCATGGGATTTTACAGTATTCCCTTCATCAAGAGTGGTTTCTTGTTAGCTTATACCTCAATCCCAGGCTCATTCTTGTTTCCTCTGAAAAGGGGAGGGAGCCTTGGATCAAAGTTGCTCCCTCCCCCAATATAAACTCCCATCCAAAAACCCCTGACGAAGTTATAAAAAGAGAAGGTTTTTAACTGGGGTATTACGGATAACTTGCTTCTCTTTGCACACAAATTTAACTTTCAACTCGGGTGACGCGGCTCCTAAAAGCAATGAAGTGAATGCGTGACAATCATTTCGTGTTGTGTGACGATATCAGCCTTGCATATGGGAATGCACAAATATGTTTTAAATCCAACATTTACAAACTTTCCAAACAGTAAGAGTCAGTGTCGTGTTATTTTGATGTGTTAAGCACTATTTTGGGGAAAAGGTTTGCTCCTTCCTTACTTCCGTGCCTGTGAGCCTGGACCCTACCAAAATCACGTCGCACAAATATATCACACTTTTGTCACGCCAGCTAATACATGTGTTAAAATAGTCAAACGTTCGGTGGACTTAGCGACAATCCTTCTTGGCCTGGGCTAATTCACTTCTTCAGACAACATTTTCTTTTGTTAAAATTTACCAAAGAAGTGGGAAAATGACGTTTTATAGAAATCTAGTTTGGTTTACCAAAGGTTTTCGTGAATACACGAAGAACGGCTACCTTGCTGCCGAGAAGTCGTTTGATCCCAAAGCCCTTGACGTTGATGTTTCGTCTCGAGCATTCATGATAACAGGCGCAAATAGCGGCATTGGAAAAGATACCGCCGCTCTCTTAGCTAAGAAAGGAGCTACCGTACACATGGTCTGCCGAAGCGAAACGAGAGGTGAAGAGGCTCGAAAAGAAATCTCTGAATCATCAGGAAGCGACAAGGTGAAACTACATATTCTTGACATGTCCCAGCCAAGGAAGGTTTGGGAATTCGTGGAGAAGTTTTCATCTTCCAGTGAAGCTCTTCATGTATTGATCAATAATGCTGGTTGTATGGTGAATACGAGGGAAGTTGACAAAGACGGTTTGGAAAAGAACTTTGCCACTAACTCTTTGGGAACTTACATTTTGACCACTGGTCTCATACCGTTACTCGCAAAACACGAATCTCCTAGAGTTGTAACAGTTTCCTCAGGTTTGTACAAAACAAATGATGTTGCCGCACATTTTTTTAAAATAACGAGAGAATATCTGAACGTGTCCATTTTTTCAGCGCGAGGCAGATGCGCTACATAAGAACGTTGAGAGGATGGCAGTCATTGTGCGATTACGTAACAGCTTGAATACTACTTTTCTCGCGAAATGACCGCCCGTTTTGAATAAGGACCAATATGGCTTGGAAATACAATGTTTATGAGGAAAAGTATTCTCAAATCGAAATTTTGGATTTTGACTTTTCCTTAAAAACATTTTGAGTCACGAGAAGTCAGTGGGAAGATGGGGAGGGGCTGGGTGATGGGCAACTCCCTATTTGACACTTGGTTGGGTGTTCAACATGGGGTGGCAATGAATATTAGACATCATACAGCCCACAATAAGGGTTAGGGAATGGCAAATTCAAGATAGTGTGTTGTATCCATAATGATTCACATTTCAGGGCTATCATTAAGGGGCATATCACGTAACACCTGTTACAGCAGAGTATGCTTGATGACCCCTTGATGCTGTGAGTGAACTTGTCTTTTGTTGGTACAATTCACCCACAAAGTAGCAAGTTTGTTTCAGGTGTGAAGTCCATGGCAACAGGTGTATTTGGTGCTTTGTTTTGTGTAGACTGAGATTATTTAAGCTCAGAACTTAAGGACAAATAATATAAACAAAAGACGTTTTACATTATGGTACATATTGAAGTATTCATTAGCATTTTTATCACAGGAGGTATGCTAGTGATGAAACTGGATAGAAAAGATCTGCAGTTGGAACATATGAATCCATTTGATGGTACCATGGCTTATGCACAGAACAAACGGCAGCAAGTCATTATGACTGAAAAGTGGGCAGAAAAACACAAGGAAATTTTCTTTTCTTCCATGCATCCAGGTACGACGCTAACTAGTCTTATAGCCTAGAATTTCTAATTAGCTTTTCACTGAAACCTCGTTTTCAAACTGCATGACAACCCCAAAAAATGCTTTCGACATGATCATTTTAAATAACCAATAAGAAGCCCCTTCCTGTACTGAAGAAGTGATATAATTAATTTACCATCTCTTTGTCTTCTTGCTAAGAACCACAGCCAGTGGTCCGTACCAGTGGTTGCTGAAAGCCTTTGACCATTGATTAATTAAGATCATTTTTTGCAGGTTGGGCTGACACTCCAGCAGTACGGACGTCAATGCCAGGTTTTCATCAAAAAATGAAAGACCGTCTGCGCACTTCTGAACAGGGAGCAGACACAATCATATGGCTCTCCATTGCTGATATGTCAAAGGAGATTAGTGGTGCATTCTATCAAGATAGAAAACCAGTAGCAACACATTTACCACTGGCATGGTCAAAAGCATCTGACACAGACAAAAACGAGCTGATGAATGATCTTGAAAAATTGGCATCAAAGTTTAAATCTGGGTGAACTGAAAATAATACTTTGTGTTTACCTATTGCTTTTCCAGGAGAACAGATCTTTTCACTGCTTGCCACCATTATGTAATGCTATGGCAATGGTAACAAAAGACTGGCAGTTGCATTTAAGGGCTTAATTTGCATTGCTGCGCCATATGCTGTCAAATATGAAGGTTAATAACTGGCTTAATTAGTAGGGAATTTATGCAAATCAAAGAGAATGTTGCCAAACTAAAGGGTTAATGAGCAGAGACCAATGGCAATATACATGCAATATAAAATAAAATGTTAGTACATTTCTTTGCCGTCCTCTCCAAAACAACCACTTTATATGTCCAAATTCTGCACTTTCTGGAGAACATGAACCAAGGTGAATTATTTAGAACATACCTACATACATACATAAACTTCATTGTGTCTTAACATCTAGCTGATGGGGAAAAAACCCCTCTACTAATTGGGGACACTTAATATAATTAATAACCTACCAACTATTTTCCAATGAACTGATTTCTTTCTTTACATATTGAGAGGAGGATAGTTCTAACACTGATAGACAGACTCAACAGATCCAAAGATATGTGAAATTCATATTTTTATAAGCAGTACTGCCAGGGAAACTTTCGATGTTATTCTAGGAGACTCAACCGAGACATTAATTTTTACTTATCCAGAGAATCTTATAGTAGCATTAAAAATAACATGCTATCCAGGAAACTGCAACACAAACTTGGTTGGATTCATGGCTAAATTGTGTGGGAGATCTTCTGTGAAAGTTTTGTATGCCTGCATAAACCAATGGAGTAATAACTTCAGTGCTAAAAATGATATTAAGCTCTTGAGCTGTTTTTACTTTTACGGTGATGTTAACATAATGTTAAACACTGTCTTACCTAACTTGCTTATAGTTTAGTACATAAGTTATTAACAGTATTATTAAAAAAATAAAAATTATTCATAGTATTATAAACAAATAAAGCTTATCAAATGTTATGTTCAGTATTAGATACTTTTATGAGAGTTACCTAATGGTTGGTTGGTGCGCTCGACTCCGGATCACGTCGATAGCAATGGCAAAGTCAATACAGTAAGATTGAGGTTTGAGATTTTCCTGTAAAGACCGAATGTTCAAGGACAGGTAAATAAGTTGTTTATTATATGGCTTTTTGCTTTGTTTTTGCAGGTCTGTAATTGGCCCGTGGAGAATAACGCCCTAAAATTAGCCAATCAGAGCATGTGTTATATCCACTTCAAAGACAAGCCATATATAAATGTCAGCTATTGTAAAGAAAATAAAGAAGTTTTCTAAACATGTTGTCAGCATTTGGGAATTTTTGTACAATACATGGCTAAACTGGAAACCTCATGGGATGACCAGATAAACAACACCATTTTGCCTTTGTTGCAATTCACTGATACTTCAATTCTCAGTTATAATGTTAGCAATGTGTGTACTCTGGTACTCCCGACCCCTAAACTTTGCTGAGAACCGAATAAATTGTTTGCCTTTTCCTCTCTCCTCTGCAGAATTTCATTCATACTGCTTCTGAACCAAAGGGTGCTTCACATTTCCCAACAAAACTTTTACCAGAAGTTCTTAGTTAAGAAGAGCAGTGTCTTAATGCAGTACAGACATGGGCATCTTACTAGTAATTTAACTTGATACCTAATTACAATTTGGTGTCACACAAACTGATCAGTGAAGTATGATAACTTTACAGGCAAGTGTAATGAGAAGCACAACTTTGTTTTAAATCTAAGTTTGAAATATTTATTAAACAACACTTTTTTTCATACAGAGTTTTCACAGTTCTGTTAGAGCTGAAGGGCTGATTTCCAGTTGCTGTTAGCAGTACCCACATTCTTCCCCAGCTGCCTCTTCCAATGGATGGCATTATCTTTGGACTGACAAGTTTGAATCACTATACTTCTCACTATGATTCTTCTGATGCAGAGCTGCCAACTTTGATGACAGCTTTCCCTCTAGTTCCAAAACATTTCTTGTTTGTACTTTTAAGCATTGGACATCTCTGAACACATTGATCAATAAGAGGCATTATTTTTTGGTGATTTATTTCTTACAGTATCTATTTTCAGGCACCTACTTTTAAAAAATACTAATAACAGACTATTATAGAGTTCTACACTTCAGTTACAATTACAAATGCAAAATAATGCATTAACTTAATGAAACAAAAAATGGAAAATGGGCAGTTGCATTTCAAACACTTTCATTTATGAATGCATTGTCTCCATGTTTTGAACTGTATATCCGTTAAATTTCTCATATCCCTCAGAAAGGAATTCTAAACTCTCTTAAACTACCATTTGACAAGAGTTATACCATATTATTTGAATGCTGCACTAGACACCCTGAACGTAAAACCTTCTTGAGATGTTGGAGTACATGTATGTGTTCTTTCTCTTTATAGGTCTGAAGAAGCTTGAATATGGTTTCTTCATACATTGATAAAGTTTTTGTTGCAAAACCACATTAGCGGTAATTACATGTAACTTCTAATAATTAAAAGCATTTCCACTAAGTTCCTTTGAAGTACTTCATCTGAACTGTAATGGGCTGACTCTGAGACCAATAGTATCTTTACCAACCTCAGCAACCTGCACAACCATGAAGCATAAAGAAAAAAGCCTGCGTCAATTTTAGATAAAAAAAAATTTAATACTGCTAACATTAGCTTGCATGCAGTTCTTTTAGTGTTAGCAATGAGAGTTTGGTGGTACATCAAAACAATTGTCTTTACAAGGGTGCCAATGCGCTGATCTTGTAAGGAAAACATAATGCAGTGTTGGAAATTAATGCTCCCCCTCACCAACATGTGTTAAAAGCGTTGGGCGAGTACAAATTATTGATCACTGGCTCGTCCGGTGAGTATGATTTTCATTTTTGGTAAATTATTTAAGCTAAATTTTTATTTTTCATTTTGGCAAGAATATCTCTAAATGAGAACTTTCTGGTGCTTTCTTTTAATCTTTTTTTTATCTTTTGAGATGCCCAACTTGATGTTTCATGAATAGACAAAATGAAACACTGCTTCCTCGCAGTGACACATAAGAGAGGCATCTCATATAAGAACCAAAACAAGAAAGCTCAACACGAAATGGCAAGCTGGGCGTCCATGATTACAAGATACCGAAAAAACATATGGTCTATTGTGAATCATTCTGGAGAATTTTGGGGGGGAGGGGTGGAGCATCGTTCTGGGCCAGTGAAAATTACACCAGGTGAGTGGATTTTGAGAGTCACTCGCCAGAATGGCAAGTGCTGTCAAAATTTAGTTTCCAACATTGATAATGATGTGTAAACATTTATCAGAAGGTTAGGAAGTGAATTCATGTAGCATGTTAGTGACAGGCTTTCAACCAGATGGGTGTCCAGGCGTCCTGTGGATGGCCACTTTTTAAAGAAAATAAATTGTTTTATTTTCCATATATTGCCTTATAAATGTTCATTTGAGCAGGCCCTACAGCACATACTGGATGACCACTTTTTAAATCCTGGCTAAAAGCCTGGTTAGGGACATAAGGGAACAAGATGGCTATTTATAGCTCTTTGCACACATTACATGCCTATGATGATACAGATAATTTTTATTAGATACACACTCAACTCCTCACACACACTGACCATATTGCTGAATTGTATTTGAATTCGGTATTCAGTTGATACACACAGGATAGCTCTGGAAAGTCTTAAGGTAATTCCTTAGTATTGCATTGGGCAACCAGGTGATCAAAAACGGCTTAAATGAAGCAATACTGCTTATGTGAATAAAAGAAGCTTTACTTTCAAGATAAAATTTTGTGTCTTTCAAGTCACCAAGACTTAATTCTGTATGAAAGTGATTCAAACTTTTAACACACAACCAGTAAAAATACCCCATTTTAAGAGCCTGCTGACGCGTAAACCAGCATGGTGACCCCATTTTTTTTATTGCATTTTTTCCATGTTCACATCATGAATGGTAATTATGCTAAGTTTCAAGAAAAGTTTGATAGTCGAACAATTTCAAGGGAATTATCTTAAACCTTACCTTACAGACATTGCAGATTGTTCCTTTGAATTCGGGACAATAGGAAGCTTGACAGAGAGGACATTTTTCCTGTGGCTTGCCTCTGTATAAACAAAGACAGACAAAGAAATGAAGAGCTGGCCTTTCATTTTATGTTTATTTAGTATATGCTAACTTCAGCTAACAAGACCCGACACCTTTATTGTTTCACACTCAGCTGTACCTGTAGAGGGGTTTATATGAAGCTCCACAGATGGTGAAAGGGTTGTGTTCATCATATTGAAGAACGTGAGCATCAGTTGGATTCTTGTCACACGCCTGAAGGATCTTGCGAATCTAAAAAGAAAATATACAACCCTCTCAGTTAATACCATAAAATGTACAACTATGTCAAGTAAGAAACAGAGTTTGGTTGTCTATGTACCTGTGTTGCAACATCGGGGCGTGGCCCCAGTTCCAGCAAACGTCGGGCAAAGGAGCCAGCCGTCTTGAAATTCTTTAGCTGCAGTAAATAATAGGGAAAGGAATTCATACTAATCAGCTAGACAAGCATTTTTCTGCATGGAAAATTCCACGTCAAAGATCTTTCCCTCATCCATGGTACATTATTGACAGTCATCCCTCACCCATCACCAAAAACAAAATAATGGAAAAACTAAAAGTCACTCAAGTTTTTGTTGAAAATTGTGCTTTCTCACCTTGAAGAAAAGATTGACTGCAGTCCTAAGGGTAAGAATCTGATGCACTGGTTGAAGGTTACAGTGTGTAAAATAGGCAGCCATCTGCAATCACACAATTAACAAATTTTGTCAGCTGCTGATTCCATGAGTGTTACTATTGTGTTGAGTGACTACTGAAATAATCACTAGTTACAAGCCCCACTCTATTGTCTAGGTGCCTCTCTCCACCCAGGTGTACAAATGGGTAACAACAAATTTGATACTGGGGGTAACCCTGCAATGGACTAGCATCCCATCTAGGGGGGAGTAGAAATACTCCTAGTTGATTAATGCTATGATAACCAGTTAGGAAGAAGAAGGTGAATGGCTGGTAAGAAAGAGGAGCTAATATTTACAATGTCCTCTGTAATAGACCAATAGGGTCAATGAAATTCTCTTATCAATCCTAGCTGACATTAACCCTACATGCAAGATTGAAAATTTAATCAACTGATTGATCAAGATGAATGACTGACTGATTGATCGATGAATCAATAGCTGATTAATTAATAGATTCGGCAAGTAAGGAGGCGACTCAATTTGTCCATCCCAGTATCAGCTCATGATAAGAAATATTACTGTTATAAAACATATGGCATCTGTTTGATTCATTGATGTGTTTGGAAAATACATGACTAACTCAGTATTACCTAAAATAGTTAATTGCACAATAAATTGTTATGATCAACGGTAAAGATTAAATTTCACAGCACGTTGTTTACACATCTGTTAATAATATTCCTCAGGTAAAACTAACCTCACACAGCCTCTTCTGCTCTTCAAGTGTGTTCTGTGAAGGAATTAGTGCTTCATGTTAGTAAAAACAGTGGACTCTATTGGAAAGTTCCATGGACAATAGGACTATGCATGAATTAAGTGACATTGGTCCTACTGTAAAAGAACATTTTGTCTTACCTTAGGTAGCTCCTTTCTCTTCACTTCCATCTGCAGTCCAACAATATATTCACGGCATATCCCTAACAGCTGCTGGGTTTCACTGATTTCTTGTTTACTGTCCACAACCAGTAGAGCAACGCTCAAAAGAATAGTGTGGAGTTTTTGGACTGCATCTTGGAACTTACCTCCTGTGGTCAATTGATACGCAGCCTGAAAAAAAAATAAAAATGAAAATAAAAAAATGGTGACAACAGCAAATTTTAGTTGTAAGCCAGAACAGCTTCAAAGACTACCTTGTAGGTCACTAGTCTGTCTGATAAAAGCATACAATGCACTATTAGTTACATGTAACCCTGTCAAGATTTTGTTTGTATAATTTGAACAATTGATCAACGCGAATTTGCAGTTTTCCAGTTTCTGCACCAGAAATTGAGATTCTGTATAATTTTGAGTACACATGAAAAGGATTAATGATAACCTGTAATCGTTGCACAAGCATGTTCAGTTTCATTCCTACTGCAGGTAGGCCACCTTTAGCTCCAGCGTCTCTCCTATGCAAACAAAAATATTGCATTAGAATAAATGAATAACATATACAAATATGTTAGTGGAATGAAATAATGTGTCAGTTATAAGTAACAATGGTTGTGTGACACACAATAAGGCAAAATGCACAACATTCACTGGTATTATCATTACATGTAAGTACACATGAACATCCACTCAGACTGCCAAAGGATTTTTCAATTGAAAATTTACCAATCAGTATAAAAGCTCACCAGTTTCTGTGTGGATGTCCTAACAAGGGTGGCCCTCCAGGTGCTGCTGGAAGTGCTGTTCTTGCACGAGAAAAGGCAAGCATAAACAGTGGCTTGAAAGGTTCAAACACAACAACACCTACTTGGTCATGAAGAAGCTGTCAAACAAGAATACAAAAAGAAAATTACAACTGCTAAAATTAATCAATCAAGAAATTCAAAATACTACTATTGTATATCTCACTGACCATTCCCTCAGTAATATTACACATAATACCATCATTCTTATTGCTAGTAAGAATAGCAGCAGTTTAAAATTGGAAAAGTGTAAATATAAATAGTGTTGAAGCCTGAAGACCCAGCATGTCATGAACAAACTAACCAGGTGAGTAAGACTCACATTCTATCTAGCGAGTCTAGGAAATTGAACCAGCTTATCACAATCAAACTGGAAACACCGTGACTCGCACTTCCTTGGTATGTGTTAACATCTTTCAATAAATTTGCTCAACATTCAATTCTCAGTTTCACTGTGTATAGCATCAAACTGCTACAAGAATGTTTGACAGTGCTGCACATTTTTTCACTGAAGTTCTGCTTTTTCAAACCCACACCAATAATCGTTGTTGCTTATGAAACAATGTTTAATTCCAAGTACAAACTGTTGTATTACTGGTACCAGTAAAATGTATCCCAAAAGCTGGTTTTGAAAATTTTTGCAGTTGATCACAACTTCTCAGCTACATGCAGCCACATTACACCAGTAGAGATTACCATGAAACAGAAACAATCAAGAAATATTAACTAGCTACCCAAAAATTATGATGTTCAACCTGTAACTCACCCTCATGGCACTTTCAAAGGATCCGGCAAGAATGTGATCAACAGCAAGCTGGGAATTCGTACACCACACCTGCAAACAGGAGTAAACAGACTTAGACGAGGTCTTGAAAAAGATATTCAATCCATACAAAAACAGAGATCAAGGGTGCAGAGAAAATTCCAAATACTTATAAAATTTTCACTAGCTAAGACTAAAGAAAGTACTTTGTGAATGGTGCAGATGTCAATGAATTGGCAGGCATTGCATACATTTGATCACGAACCAGTGGCTTGATTTGCTCGACACCCAGGAATCTAATCATTATCACATTCTGTAGCCACAAACAAGTTGTGTAATTACCTGAGACTGGCTAGTTCCCTTGACAGGAGGTACAAAGTAACCTTCATCTCCAGTACCAGCTGCTAGGCCAACATCCTGGGAATTCAATACAACATAGATTTTCAAAATCACATCACCAGCAGACTATATAATATTGATAACTTATAACCTGAAATCCATGTGGTAGATATTAATTTAAACAGAAATTTTGAAAAAGAAACCTGAATACAAAACCTTGTCTGAACATTGTAATGTAAACCTAGTAACTGAATATGCAAATTTGAGAGTCTAATTTGTAATCTAATTTGGATTAACACATTCCATCCGTCCACCAAAAATAAACGAGTCAGATGTCTTCACATGCTTTGAGCTTATCAATCACACCATGGCAAAGAACTTGAGGGACACCAAGCAAGCAGGAAAAC
>Ga0126339_10002649_pt1 | contig 12870 bp, 7 predicted proteins | sample OrbTmetagenome_2_FD_92532 | JGI IMG/M metagenome (GOLD analysis project Ga0126339, IMG submission 92532) | Coral microbial communities from Petempiche,Puerto Morelos, Mexico - Orbicella T R C metagenome | ecosystem: Host-associated > Invertebrates > Cnidaria > Coral | place: Petempiche,Puerto... | reverse complement strand
TTTTTTTTTTTTTTTTTTTTGGTTTATTTTTTAATATATTATATATATATATATATATATATATATATATATATATATATATATATATATATATACTTGCTCTTACATATTTGTTGATTATACTGTTTGGGTGTTGGTTGTTGTACAAGGGGCTTTCTTTGATACAAGTATTCCTTAACTCCGGCTGAGAAAACTACAAAATATAAATTTTCATTTACCTTCTGAAGCCATTGTAGCCGTATGTTCTCAAGGCAGCCAGTACAAACATTTATTATATATTTATAATAAACATAGATGACTTGTTTATTGCTTAATTGACTGATTATAGGATGATAACTCTGAAACAAAAAGCATAAAGAGGAAACAAAGAATAAGTGCCCTGCAACTATCCCTATCTCTAATATTGTTATATTCTTCATTCGTTTAGGAGGACGCCACAAGTTTACTTACAGAAACAACTAACTTCCTTCGGAATCATTACAACAGAGATTTGATCCAAAACGTAGGCGGCGATATTTTACGTGGAATATCGTACACGTTGAATGCCTCGGCGGGATTAGCTGACGAACAGTACCTCCAAAGTATTCAACTTGAAGGAAGAACAGATTTGGGCCGACTACGAAGAGGAATTCGATGGCCTAGAGAAACGGGAGACGTCCACAGCGATTTTAACAATGTAAGTGCTTTTCACTCCGATTCCTTAGTGCACCCTTACATTACGATTCAGCATTTTGTTGGTACAATTATAGTAATCAACTTCCGTTGAGGAAAATCATTAATAGCCTTTGTGAAGCTGTAGGACATGACTTTGCATACACTCATCTAAATTATCCCAGCTTGATGTGCCTCCGCACTACAATTAATGTACACAAGCTGCTTTTCCTCTGAGATCGATAGATTTTTTATTATTTTTCTTTCCGTCTTAACAGGTAAAGAAAGTAACAGAGAACATCTTATCGGTGGCCGACACACTTGGTACCACACTACTTTCCACGAAGATGACTGGCCAGAAAAAGACATCATTGAAAACTGACGCCATAACAATGACACTTCAGCGTCAAGCGCCTTCTGATATAGGGAGTGAGACGTTTACTGGCAATGAAAATGAAGGATCTGCCACATTTCCTTCTGCAGAGGTGTTATTTGGAAGAAATGGAACGACCTTGCCATCTGTTGATACCCAAGTAAGTTGTTTAAATTGTTTAACAGTACTTCTACTGCCCAGGAGTTTTTGATCGCTTTGATATTTCAGTTTTAATTAGTTAGGTCACGCAGATTTTCTGTTAGCTAAGAAAATGTTATGAATGAATAAACAGAGCCAGTTTGTAATTTGGAAATTATGAATTAGCGTCATACGGGTAGATTAAAAAACAAACAAACAAACAAACCGTCAAGACTGTTGGTGCCCAATCTCCCCTTAATAAGCAAGTGGTTGTTCATTTTCGCCATATATTGAGTTTCGTATTGTACAAGTGGCGCATCTGATGGTTTGAGATCTAATTAACATCTTTCACAAAAGAGCTTTCCTTTAATTTGCTGCTCCAATGAAACTGTTCCAAGCCACCTTAATAGCCTCGCGTTCGTAGTAAGCTAATAGTAGACGAAAGCTCTCTTGAACTGCCCCGGTGAAATTCTTAATCTTATCGACTTGTATCTCCCCGATTCAGCACATAAGAAACACTTCTCTTCTATTTTGACGAGTTTTAGTATAAAGTAAAATCTATGTTATGTACAAATTTAGGCAGCAAGCTTCGCCTGAAACGCCTTTCTGGATCACAACTTTATCCTGAAAAGTTCACTTAAAATGAATATAATCGAAATAAGCCTTTGCCTTCCTTACTCTAGGAGAGACTTGTTTTAACCGAATCGGATTTACAGCAGCTCCCAAAACAAATATTTTGAGGTCTTTCACATGTAATGTTCGATTACAGTCACTATCTTGGATAAGCCATTTTGGATTTCGTAATTTTAATAAAGGTTCCGGAAAAGATCGGGGTTATCCAAAAATGTTTAAATTAAACAGGAAATTTTGAAATTGGAAAATAAAACCTGTCAAAATAAGGTTGTCATGGGATTATCACGTTTATTAAACAGTAACATGACATACTAAATGGTTTAATCCCAGATAAATTTTTGGAAAAGTCGCGAAGTCTGGTCTTCATTGCTTAAACATTGTTGGCTTGAGTCCGGCGCAAAGCCCCTCACCGATGTTTTCCTCATAAGAGCGACTCTCTAAGTCATTTGACGATCAAAGCAAGTTATTTTTTTTATTATCATTTCTCCAGATGCTGACCTTACAAGTAAACCCCTACGTGTGGACCAAAAGATCCAAAACAATCAAGTCATCCGTTGTTAAATTAGAACTGAAGAAGGCGGATGGATCGCAGCTAAACATCTCTGACCTAAATCATCCCATTGAACTCTTTATACCAGAAAAAAAGCTAAAGGAAGATACTGCAAATTACACCCAAGGTCATTTATTTGTAAAACGGCCTTCCAACGATTCCAACCCCTTACGCTACCACAAGATAGAAATTAAAAATGAATTTGAAGCCGCGCTTGTAAAAATTAGACCACAAAACAATTCTTTTTTTGATGTATTTGTGAGCAGTGGAGTTAGACCAACACCAAGCAACTATACCTTTAGAACAAGGATTCCGGACTTTTCATCCTGTCGAACTTATGACGATAGAACTGGTGACCTCAACTGTACCGACAATCCTTACTTATTTTCATTGTCAAGCAATGTCACCGGAGACGTTGGAGTTCATTTCATCGGCATTCGGATAGCTTCAGACGAAGGTGAAGGAAGCACTCGAAATAAGCGCAGTGGTATGATGAAATACTGCAAGGATAGACATGGTCGACAAAAACGTTCCTGCATTGGTGTCAAAGATCCTCCTACCACCCCTCCCCCAACACCAGAGATTATAATGCCGCAGTACGACAAACGGACAGACGTGAACTACACTATGTTGGTGACTATGAGGAGCTGTCTCTACTGGTCTGAACTGAGACAAGCCTGGACAAGTGAAGGATGTAAGGTATGAATTCTGCAACAACAAAGTAACTAGGTCATGCAGACACCATTTGAATCTGCTATGAGGACAAAAACATACTCTTTAAGAATCAATTCGTTTGTGTTATGAGCAGTCATTAAACATTTCCATGCATGTAACGTACCACTGGTAGTTATACTACTACTAAGGGTGCATTTCTTTGGGAAAAGACAAGACTGGATTCTTAAATCAATCCAAGATCACTTAGATCATGGTACATCAAAGGAACCGCAGAATCCACCTTTGGCAGGAATCCTTCAGTTTCCTTGATGTAACATGATCCGCGTGATCTTGGATTAATCCGTTCAGTAAAGAAACGCAAATTCCGTTTTCGGATTAACAAATGCAACCTTGAATTTTAATTCTCAAAGAAACGCACCCTAAGATTAAAGAATATTGCAATAGAGAGGAAAGGCGAGAGAAAAAACAAGCGAAAATACCATTGATTTAATTATCTTTTTTCACACGGTTAATTTTATTAATGACGTTTGAAAGATTTATGGACCTGAGATACTGTTGTCGACATATTCCCCTGACTCAGTCAGTCAGTCAGTCAGTCAGTCAGTCAGTCAGTCAGTCAGTCAGTCAGCCAAACAGTTATACATTGATGAAAACTGATAACTGATTGCTTTCCTTAAAGGTTGGATGGAAACATACTGATGGGAAGCTTCACTGTCTGTGCACTCATCTTTCAGCTTTCGGTGGAAACATTTTCGTCGCACCAAATCCAATCGACTTCGACAAAGTTTGGACGGAATTCAAAAGGCTGGGAGAAACCGGGAATTTTGTAGTTCTTTCAACTGTGTGCTTTCTATTCGGATTGTACTTTATAGGACTTGTAGTCTCTCGTCGGGCAGACAAAAAGGACCTGCGAAAGGTACATAGTTCTAAAGGTTTGCAGTATATATGAGTTTGACACGTTACATAATCAGTCAATCATATTCTTCTTTTTTGTATACGAGTTCAATAAGATACCTGTACGGCCTCGCAATGATCCCGGCCCGCAAATGATCTCCGTACCGCAAATGATCCCCAAATTGTACCGCAAATGATCCCGGGACCGGAACTGATTCCACTGCAAAAAGTTAGGAATGGCGTGGACTCCATGACAAGTCTATGGATGGATACATATTTTCTTAATTATCCTACGTGAAGAAAAGACAAGTACCTCAAGGCATAAAAGCAGCAATAAAAAACGTTTCTCATACTGCGCAAAATACTAAATTGACATGTGTCGACTGCATAAATTTTTCGTTTAGGAAACGCAGTGCAAAAAGAAACATGAATCTTCGAAGATGCCTCTGCCATCTAATTAACCGCTTAGAACTTTTCCCTGTACACTTCTTATACTTGCATCCTAGATAGCCAAGGGCTCCCGCGAAAGTGCCTAAGATTCCTTCGTGCTAGTTACCGTAGTAAAAATGTAGTCAATCCACTTGGGAATTCTCAGTTGTCTCCAAATCAGAGACATATATATAGCGAACATAGTGAGTTAACATCCTGTGTTATCATACATCTCAGGCTCGGACCTAATAAAATCATTCAGGGAAGTATCTAGCTAAGGCTACAAATTTCAAACACAAGATTTCGTGACGTTGGAAATCATTTTTAAAGTTGTGAAATTTGCATTCAAATCGTTCAAACTGCACATTTTCTTGCGTATCATGTAGTAACTTCTGTATCAAAATATTGTATTATTACTGTGAAACTCAGAAAACCGTGAATACCAGAAATATTTAAGGATTATTATTGTGTAACAAGGAAAAAGCCAATTACGCGTGAGAGAACTAAACCGCAAACACTAGCGGTAATAGGCCACGTTCGATATATCAATGTTCTAACATGGCTGCGAGGCTTTCAGGACAAACTTCTATGCTTGGTGGTGTTTTCTATGTATCCAAGTCTCTTTTGAGAATTGAAAGACAAAGGAAACTTAAAAATATTGCAATTTTTACCCGAAAGCCTCGGATCGACGTTAGAATATTGATATATTGAACGTGGCCAATTGGTTGTGGTTTTTGCTTGTCCTGAACTTTATAGTGATTGGTTCAGTACCAAACTAACCTTCTGGAATCAAATCCAAATGTTCACGTTTTTCTCAGTTTCATGGTCAAATCAAAAGGGATTGCATAAATTTAAAATCCACTGTCCAAATTCCTGAGTCCTCGCATTTCCAAATTTTATGGCGGGGCGACCATTTCCGGTCAGGGATCATTTATGGTACAATCTGTATATCATTTCAGGTCCTGGGATCATTTGCGGTACAATTTGGGGATCATTTGCGGTACGGGGATCATTTGCAGGCCGGGATCATTTGCGGGGCCGTACATACCCAAAATCCCTCTTCGATATTTAAGTAAATCTAGAACTAAGCAGTGTGTGAAGTTATATAAAATGAACCATTTTAGTCGTAGTTCCAAGGGCGAAGGTGACTTTCTCAGGGAGCTGGAGGTGGACTTTAAAATCAGATTTCAGAGTTATCCAGATAATGCGTAAGGAAAACGGACCAATCATGACCGGAAAAGTTTCTCACCAAAACCGTATTTCAACAACGCATTTTTGCGGAGCATAAAATTGACTTTAACTCAAAATTAACTGTAGAATTTTGCTAATAGATTTGTTAGCATTTTCAACGGTTATCTATATAAAATTTGGAACTTAGGTTTTATCATATTCATAGTCTCACCTAAACTGTAGCTGATGTTTTTGGTTTATAGTAGTTTGTATATGCAAATGCAAGTAATATTCGTCGTTTTCCTTGGGTATCGTAATTCGTACTTGATTTGGTTTTGCTTTACGCAAAGTGATTGCCTTAAAAGACTCGTGTCACTCTTTCTCAAATAATTAGAAGTAAAACCAAAACCAGTCGTTACTCGTTTGCACACCCTTTCGCGCCCTTCGAGTCAGCTACATTTATTTGTTGTAAGTTTTTGATTGGTTCATTGGATTGCCTCTGTCCTTTGTGATTCGCCAGAGTGATTACCTTCGGTGTGATGTTAGAACACCCAATTGAAAAACGCTTAAGATCAGCTCCCATTTGTTGTAGGTTGCGGCCAACGTTTATTTAACTTCGACTCAAACGGAGGGCTTCACGTACCATTTGAGCATTCAGACAGGAGCATGGAAAGGTTTTGGGACATCCGCTTGTGTCGGAATGATTATATACGGCGAGAATGGACACAGTGGCGCTATCACGTTGACAGATCCTTTAGCTCGGAGAAAGTTATTTACCCGAGCAAGCGTCAACAATTTCACGTTGACTTTACCGTCTTCATTGGGTAAGCTGAAGAACATACGCATCTGGCATGACAACACAGGTTCAAACCCAGCTTGGTTTCTTCAGCAAGTTGTTATAACGGATCAGCAAACAGAGGACATGTGGTACTTTTTTGCAAATCAGTGGCTTTCCCTAGACAAAAGAGGCGGCTCTATTGACCTAAAAATAAAAGCCGCACAAGAAGGCGAACTTGTTGCTTTTAAGCCTTTGTTCTATGCCAGAACAAGCCGAAGTTTGGGGGAGGGCCATATCTGGATTTCTGTGTTCACCAAACCGCCTCACAATCCATTCACTCGTTGCCAACGCCTGACTTGTTGTCTTTGCTTTCTGTTCACGGCACTGGTGACCAATGCCATGTTTTATCAATTCGATGAAACGCCGACTGATACGTTCAAGTTTGGACCTCTTGTTATGAGCTGGACGCAAATTAAAATCGGAATTCAAAGCAGTGTAATAGCTATTCCAGCGAATTTGCTGGTCGTGTTAATCTTCAGGAACACAAAGCAAGCAACTACCGAAGAAATCTACGATCCCAGACAAAATGCCGAAAAGCCAAAGACCCCAGGATATCTGCCACATGTCTTTGTGTACGTGGCTTGGTGTCTTAGCTTGATTCTGTCTTTAACGGGTGCTGCATTTACAGTGTTTTATAGCTTGATGTGGGGAGCAGATATCTCCAATAAGTGGTTGACATCCATTTTAGTGTCCCTTGTCCAGGATATTCTCATTACACAGCCGATCAAAGTACTCGCCTTGGCAACATTGTTATCACTGTTAATAAGGAAACCACCTGAAGAGGATCCTATCATCGGAGTCTCGTTGTTTAAAAGTGAAAAAGGGGAAAGAGTTTCAGCTAAACGAAAGCAGAGGAAAGAGCTTGTTCAAGAGAAAGACACCAGTAGCAAAAAGTGGGACATGATCCAGACAGTCCAGGAAGTGGTATCGTTTCTAATATTTGGTTCTCTGTTACTGATTGTAAGTTATGGAGACTTGGATAATGCAAGATTCCAATTTACCAAATCTACAGGAGATCTATTTGGTGGCTTTGAAGAGGTGAGAAGTATACTAAACTGTCTGATACATTGTAGCTTTTGCCAAAATTGGGGAGCAGGAATTTTGCAGTTGTGAGAGCCTTGCTTCCCCCTATGTGGCCAGGGTTCGAATCCCGGAGCCGGCGTCAACGTGGGTTTAGTTTGATGTTGGTTCTCAATTGTGACCCGTGGTCTTCATCTGGATCTTCCGTTTTCAGCTCTGAGCAAAAATCCACACTTCTAAATTGTGAAACAGTGGACAAGAAGCTTGTCCGTTAGATATGGCTCTACCAATTCATAGTACGTTGTTTTCTTTTTACTTTTGTTCTTTTTTTCTGAACGTTTTTGCAAAGTGTTAGAATAAACATCAAAACGCTGTATATGATGCATTTCTGCAAGCTAGCGAGAGGAGAGATTTCTAGTCACGGAGTCATTTAGGATAGTCGTTCCATTGTACTCAAGGAAATTGGCAATGAAGTAAAAACAACTCAGGAACACAATTTGCAATTCTGTAATGCTCCATCTTCAGCAGAGTCTTTTGCCTGGAATCTTAGATTTTTTCCTCGAAGACACTTTCAGGTGCAGATGAGGGCCATTCAATGTTGAGGTAAAAGCGTGCAAAATGTTCCCAAATTAGAATAAATTAACGACAGATGGCAAAGGCGTTTATGGGGCGGGGAAGGGAGAGATTTTCACTACGCTACTCTTCTTCATACCACTTTACGTCTACTTTCTTTTTAAGTTCTTTTCAGTTAGCGCAGTAAAATGCTCTGAATAAAAAATGACAGTTAAATGATATTTTTAGGTTGTAGATACACCTTCCCTCTGGAACTGGATGGATGAGGTGTTAGTTCCTGGACTCTACGATGTGACATGGTACAGTGGTCAGCCATTCGAATACAAAGAAGGATTCATCGGCAACAAGAAGAACTTTCTGATGGGAATGCCACGCCTTAGGCAGATACGATTAAAGACAAGTAAGATTTAAAAAGTTTTAACTCTCAAATTAGCGGCCTCGTTTAAGGAACCAATTCAGTTTAACTGATTGAAGGAGTATACATGTAGCTACTGCAGCCATGTTTGTGCCAAAGGCCTTCGGTCGAATTCAACTTCTGGTGTAAATCAAACAATGGACCGTCACCAGTCTTTTTTAAAAACGGATGCTTGAATTATACTTTTTAATAGAAAAAAAAAATGATCAGGGAACTATCATATATTAAATCATTGTCATATGCTAAAACTGTAGAGCAAATTTTATGTACAAATTAATAGAAAAGTTGGCTACATTTGACTCGCTTGGTTTGAATCACTTTGAATAGAGCGTAACAGTTCTACTTTCTACAAATCGCAACGTTGTTTGCTGCAGTTGTTCGAAGGTATTCAAGTAATATATCAAACAGGAAAGACCGTGTTTGATTACATTTCCAAACACCGAGAAGAAGTTGAAACTACGACGCGCAGCGGAGTATTTTTGAAGAGCTTCGAGGTGTTTGGATATGTGGTCAAACACTGTCTTGAGTGTTTGATGTATCTTCTCAATCGAAACTAAAACTAAGGAGAAAATGGAGAAATAAAATCGTAAACATTTATGCTATTCAAAAAAGTTATGATATCTTGTCTTCTTTTGTAGGAAAAAGTTGCCCTACTACACTTTACGGTGAACTTGTTGACGACCTGTTCCCGACTGGATGTCTTGCAGCGTACTCTAGTGACAGCGAGGAAAAAATTCAATTAAACCTTCCAAAATGGATTCCCTTGAGGAATTATAGTCAAAATGATCCTATTTCTGACTTATGTCCAAAACCGTGGAGGTACCAATCAGGGACAGAGTTAAATACCCTTAGCCATGAAGCTGTTAAGAACAGTTACGATGGCGGTGGATATGTTGCAGACCTTGGCTATAACAAGGAGTCGGCGTCAAAAGTGATAAGCGATTTGCGGGATTACAATTGGGTGGATACTCTTACGGCTGCTTTATTCATAGAGTTTACATTGTTTGACCCGTCCACCTCCCTTTTCTGTAGTGTGAGACAAATCTTCGAACGATTACCAACCGGCAGGGCCGTCACTGCTGTAGATGTAAGGACGCTTACGCTTTACCCATCGACAGATACACATTTGCAATCCTTTTACGAGATGTGCGAACTATTATTTCTTCTTGCAATCGTGATATGCTTCATTGTTGAGGCAGTCAAGTTCTTTCGCCAAAAAAAGTATTTCCATCAGATGTGGAACGTGGTGAAACTGATCCTCCTCGTGGTTTCTCTTTTGGCAGTTGTCATGTCATTCCTAAAAGGCAAATACACCAGCTTGTATGTGAAGAGCGTAAAGTCCAATCCTTACGGTACCTTCAGTTCAGACAACATCGTGCGCTGGTTAGACCGGGAAACCCTGTGGTTTTCACTGGCAATTTTTATCATCACGTTAAAACTTTTGAGACTTATCAGATTCAATCATCACATTTGTCAAATGCAAGGAACATTAAAAAGATCAGCCTGGCCAGTAATGTCGTTTTCGCTGGTTTTTATCATTGCTGTTATTGCTTTTACTCACTTTGGCTTCCTTTGCTTTGGAACCAATTTAGAACTGTTTTCGTCATTTTTTAATTCTTTACGAGTAGTACTTACATTGTCTGTTGGAAAACAAATTGATTATCTCAACGTATACTTGAATAACCCGCTTGTGGGATCGCTGTACTTGTTTCTATTTTTGGTCATCATGATATTCATCCTGATCAACCTCTTCATTGCTATCTTGGTAGATGCTTATGGTGAGGTCAGAGAGGAGCAGGGAGACAGTTTTCGTGACGCAGAACTTGGAAAGTTTATGTACAACGTCGTCAGAAAAGCAACAAGAGAGTTGCCGAGCAAAATAATGACTGCATTGAAATTGGTTTTGAAAAAGGTTTCACCCAAAGCGTCAAGAGACAGCATACGCCGTGATGAAAAGTACAGCGGTGAGGCAGACAGCTTTATCGAGCAACGCGTAAACGAAAGTGAAGATGCAATTGGTAAGGAGTTGCTCAAACCTGCAGACGATATTAACATTTCTCCGGCATCCCCAACCTTTCGCTTTCAGAATTTCCACGAATATGCCAAGGATGGCAGTGAGAATATTGCTTCCGATATCAAGGACATTATACTGGAAGACGACTTACTTGCTGATATCAAGACTCGGTTCATTGATATAGCGGACGAATTGGCAAAGATAGCATACTTTGTAACAACAGAACCCGACAGAGAAACAGCATTATAAGTATACAGGGTTTAGTGTTCTATACTCTTAGCATAAAACTACATGTAACATTTTGTATTTTTGCTAACTTGCTGTGTCACTGGTAGGTTGACTTTGCCTGACTTCTGATTGACTGGCTATAATTATCAAAGCACTTAAGCAGCAACAGTTATTGGCGAAAAATGAAGAGCTAGAAAAGCAACTTAGCGAAGCTGTCAAAGCAAAAAAAACTTTCATTGGAGTAATTATATGAAGTCTATAAATATTATACGACCGGAATAAGGAGTAATTTAGTTAAGGAAAGAAGGAGAAGAAGAACTTCAATAGGCTTCAAAATAATTTAGACAACTTCTCCAAAGTAAATGTCGTTGCATGTAGTGGTCGCTTGGTCCGAAATTGCGAACGTTGGTCCTTGGCTGTAGAAGGTAGCAGCGACTTTCACAATTCAAAAGGATTTGTGCAAGTTTTATCATATGGGCTGAAAATTAAAGGATATCATACTTTCGCAATGGGGATCCAACACAAATCAAAAATATTCTCATTTTGATTTAACAATGCAGGCAACCTTCTGAATTAGTACATTTAATGCCGCCTATCGTTTATTTTCTGTGTTAATATCGCAAAACAGCTGAACAAAAAACAATAGGCTCTTTTCTTAATTTTACACCATTCAAGAATGGACACTTTTGCAATTATTTTCTTCAGTTAAAATCATGTTTTATATTGAGATGGCAAACGACAGTTTCCAACAGTTTTATAGCACTTCTACTGTGAAAGATCAATGTTAACATTCGTTTTAAGTTGTCGCTACAAATTGGTACCAAACAAATGGCCAATCATTGGTCAACAAGTTGTGATCATTTTCTTGACACAACAAATTACTATTGCAATGGTATTTGACAAATAAAGAAGCCTCAACTGTGTCCTGTTTTTGTTGTAAAGCACGCAGGAAGCAGTAGAGCACGAAAGAAGTATAAGGGGTAAAAACAAGACGTAGTCCAGTGTTTCTCCTACTTCTTGAGTGCTCTACCGCTTCCTAAGTGCTTTACAACAGAACAGAGCACAGTCGAGGCTTCTTTGATGATAAAGAATCCATTAATTAATGGAATTAATTAATGGGTTGTATTTGAAAGGAGCTAAAATTATTTACGGCTTGCAGTCGCTTGCAGCAAGATTGGCCGAACTAGTGTCAAAGTCGGAAAGACTAGACTGCTCCCACTGGTTCTACTCCGAGTACAAGAGAGAAATTATATCAGGGCAAGCTTTCAACTGATCACTCGTCGGGTGGGCGCTGAAAAGAAATTGTCCAGGTTCACTAAGCTAAGATGACCGGAGATCGCTAGGGAGCAAACGAGCGTTACTACACTGCATGTAAGTGTTGTTTGTGCATTTTTACAAAAATAAAGCTTCTCATCATAAACAGAGACAGCTCAATTGGCGTTTTCTGTCGTTGTTTTGCTTCTTAAGGACGTTCGCGCTAATTGTTTCTGCTCATCCTTACTGCGCACCCAAATTCACACGCCACGCCATGCATGGATGCGCGTGTTAAGTAATAAAATGAACAATGATAGGGCAAATGGCCGTTGTTATAGCTTTGCCTAGATTTAACGATCTTGAACGCGCGGTGACCCGTCTTTATCTTTGGATGGATCATTTTCTCTACCGATTTTCTATCGATTAGAAGTTTGAATATTTTTGCAAAATGCACCATTGAATTCTGTTTAGCTCTTCGTTTATGTCCGGCGGTTTCAAATGCCTCTTGAAGGGTTAAGTTTTGTGAAAACGTTGGTAACATTTGGAATTATTTACGAAACAGAACCACTTCTACAAAATATGAGTAAGATCGTTTGCCTCTGTTGACCCACCTTCGATATTTTTTACTATAAATCCCTGTAGACCATGCTGAGTTCGTGCGCCAGTTTTTCAAAATAACAAATGTCGGAATATAAAGTACCGATGTAAGAGAGATAGCTTTGAAGAGTCACGTGCCAGTGAAAATGGAGCTGGATTTTGCATGGAGCTGTTCCAACCTGCAGAGGATGTTAATCAAAAACTCTGAACATACATTTCAAGAATACGCCAAGAATGACATTAGCGGGGACGTTGCTTCCAATATCAAGGACATTATACTGGAAGATGAGGTTCCTGCTGATATCAAGACTCAGTTCATTGATATAGCGTCTAAATTGGCAAAGATGATATACTCTGTAGAAACAGAACCCGACCAGAAAACTGTGTTGTAATTACCGCGACAAGTTTGTTAATTATT
>Ga0126339_10002648_pt1 | contig 12872 bp, 6 predicted proteins | sample OrbTmetagenome_2_FD_92532 | JGI IMG/M metagenome (GOLD analysis project Ga0126339, IMG submission 92532) | Coral microbial communities from Petempiche,Puerto Morelos, Mexico - Orbicella T R C metagenome | ecosystem: Host-associated > Invertebrates > Cnidaria > Coral | place: Petempiche,Puerto... | reverse complement strand
TTTTTTTTTCTGCCATTGGGCTTTCATGTACGTGATTTGATCACACAAGTTGGTGTGGGAAATTGTTACATGTGAATTTCCCACCAGTTGTTGATGTCATACACACCCTTGCCCCCTCCCATGCATGTATTAATATTGAAATCCTTGCTAGATAAATCAAATGGAACCTACATTTACATGTACATGTACATGTAGTAGAAAGTTGTCAAAATAGTAATAACAAAAACAAAAACGTTTACTCAAAAGTAATGTTAAACATGTTCCTGTTTTATAATTTACTAGTGGAAAAAAGTTATTGAAAACTACATGTATATTGTCAACAACTGGGCTACAATGTAAGAAAAAACTTAACAGGTTCATTCACGAGCTCAGCCAGCTTTTCTGGCCTGTAATCTTCCAAATTAACTCAAGTCTATTTTCTTGTGAATTTTTCAGCCCATGATAATGTAAAATCTCTATCAGCTGTTGAAATAAGCTGGTAACCAGTGCTTAACTACACACCCTACAGCAACATACAATATACAGTGTACATGTACCTTGACCGTTCTTTTTTTGTCCAACTCATTCCTTACTTTTCTTAACAATGTTCCCAACACAAACACCTGCTCTGGTTTGGGCTTCATAAGCGCTAGCACGCAGCTCTCGTGAGCCTTGAAGTTGGCATAAAGTAGTGGTGGCCAACCACATTTGTCAACACAATCAACCTGGTGTCCAAAGTTGAGCAGTAACTGGACACACTCAGTGTCCCCTGACATTGCAGCTAGATGAAGGCTTGAGGTACCATGACTGTCCTAATGGAAAACAAACACAACTATTTGTAGTGGATTGTAGATGATATTGCAATAATAATTATTATCGTAATATCGTCCACGCAATATTGCTATTACAAGAATACACTGACATGTACATGTATCAAACACACAAACAAAGAGATCAATCATTTTGACAATAGGCCATTTTACAGTTGTGTGCTTAGTTACCTGGCCTATGAATGCAACCGAGGCTGGAGGTGACCTTGCTTTGATACAGACCTCTCTGCTTTTCTCATGTAAATGCAAACTAGTTAGCACACGAACAACTTGATTTACACAACAAAAACAGTAAGGTCTTTATCAAAACAAGGTCACCTCAAGTCTCGCTGTCATTCAAAGGCCAGGTCACTGAACAGTCTCGCAAGTGTAAAATGGTCTATTGGAATAATCGTTTATTTCTTAAAGATATGAAATAAACTAATTTTCTGTATCTCTATCAGGTTATGTACAGCAACACTCATGAACATTGAAAGAACTTAAAAAAGCTGTGAAATACTTGCCACAGCCTGATGTTTTCTGATCATTAATTTTTACATTCTCCCAAACTGTCACTTCTGTTTTTAAATACATATACACGTACATACTGTACATACAGACATACATACAGACACATGCCAAATGTTTCTATTTGTTAAGTGTCAAGTACACATATGTTCCCAGGTACACCGATCATTGATCACACATGTATCCAATGTTTCATGGGGAAACAGCAATTTTATTTAGTTACATACACATGTGCAGTTATTGACAAAGGGCAAATCAATTAATAATTGATAATTTATTTCTGATCATGGTTTTGAGAATTAAAAAAAAAATAATACAAATTACCACTGACCACATATTTGAGTGAAGCACCATTTTCCAGCAACAGCTTGACACTTTTGGCATCCCCACTCTCACAGGCATACATTAGTGGAGTGAAACCTGGCAAATAAATCAGACAAAGAAAACTCTAGTGTACATGCTGGGTGTGACCATGCATTCCACTAACCTCCTACTACTTCATTTATGCATATATACATGTACTTGCCGAATATAAGTTGAGCTGTTCATACAAATATGGCTTGTCAATATGTCAATTACTATAATAATGTATCATTTTTTGTCATCTTATATTTCTTGAGAGGGAACCGAAGTTTACAAGCCCCATGGTTTTTATTAGGTTTCTTTGCCATTTTACTCTAATTTTTGCATGTACTAATAATTGTGACTTCTTTGTATCTTTTTTATGGAATATAAAAACAATGGCTGAGTAAGTGTATGTTGTTTATCATATGGTATAGGCAAATACATTTACAGGGAAATTGGGAATGTCCACACAAAATGCATATAAAAATAACATACATGTCCATGAACATGTATAAGTAATAGTTTTCATAACCATACCATTGTCATCAGGCTGGTCAATCAGAAGTTTTGTTTTCTTTAGAAGTTCTCTCAGGCACTGTGAAGTGTCCTTGGTTGCTGGCCATGTTCCTTTAAAATGAGATGCACATTCTACAGCAAAATGCAGGATATTTCCTCCATCATCTGTCTTACAAGCCGTAGCATCTGCACCCATCCTAAGCAAGACTTGGACACACTGTTGAGGGAAAACAGCTATTCACAAACTACTGCATACAATTCTACATGTAAAGTAACTTCAGAAAACAAAACCGTCAAGTACACGAGTACACTGTATCTACTTCATGTGCTCTAAGCTACAAAGTACTGTATTAACTTAAGTCTTCCACACATCACCTTATTATACGGCCAGCTCCGTGAGCGAGCATGATGAATCAAATCCTGCGCTGTGATTGGCTACCCAAGCGGACAAGATGGAGTTATCTTGCCTGCTTGGGACTATCCGCCATGTCTCGCAAGAAAGCCATACATGTATAATAAATCCTTTATTAACCAAGCTTGTTCAGTCAAGATGGCTTGATATTGCCCGCGTTCTTTTCTTGTGAGTCTATGGACCTCGACTCCGTCTCGGTCCATAAACATGCAAAAAAAAAGAACTTGGCCAATATACAGCCATCTTGACCTCACACTTGGTCAACAACCCATACATTTCGCCTAGGGATGGACATTCTTTAAATGAAGCTTTGCCTAGCTATCTCTGAAATGTATGATTGAAATATATGTACATGTAGCAACACAATTGAAAGCTACAAGGCCCAAAATTTAACTAACATGTTTCTGATTTTCATTTCCTAAGTTTCATTTGACATGAATATGCCAAGCTTTACATAACGTTCAGTTGGTGTGAATAAGTGCTGAGAGTAACCTGTAAACAGTAATGAACTAGCTTTCCATCTGGGGGAAGGGGGGTTTAGAAACATGCCTGCATGTAGTCACGTAATGCTACAGAAACTGGGATGAGCTCTTGTGATATCAGGAGCACTTGGCTTGATGCAGGCTTACATATAATTTTTCCTTCAGATTAAGTTGTATATGTTAATGAATATAATTCAAAAGAGATGACAAATAAGGTTAGCTTGAAAATTATCAAACCACCAACACGTCCTTGGAACAAAAAACAAAAGGTCAGTTGTCCACCTCATGTTGTCCGGCAAATACAGCTGCAGCCAAAGGGAAAAATTTCCTAACATCACTTTGTCTTAGAAGCTTTGTAGAGGTCTTCTTGTCTCTACTAAACAGAAGTTCCAGGCATCTTGCTCGGTCATGGCAATTCAAGCCATCTCTTGTTTCCCCAATAGCAAAGTGTAACAAGTTCATTTCTTGCAGATTGTTTGTCATACTCTTATTAATATTCTTAATGTTTGTGTGATCAAGTAACAGCTGAACACATTCTGGATGTCCATCCAGAGCATAAGCAATGGCTGAAAGATGATAGCAATCCACAGCAGTTCGATCGGCACCATGGTAAAGAAGAAGTTTCACTAGTTCCACTTTGCCTTCTAATGCTGCCAAATGTAAGGCCGTTCTCTTTCTGTACCCAATTTCATAAACGCAATCGGGATCTTTTTTTATCAGCTTACTCACCAAAGGCACATCATTTTCAAGAACAGCAGCATGAAGAGGTGGATATCTATTACACACGTCGCTGACTGCTGTATCATTGGCATCAGTATCGTCACTGTCATCCTCCATCTTGATGCGCCTCCATTTTGATGCTTTCCTCTCCTTTTTCCTTTTCCTTCTTTTTCTTCGCCTTCTGAAATGAGTGTCCTCACTGCCATAAGGAACATCTTTCATTTCATTACATGCAACTTCTTCATCCTGTTGCTTGCCTGTAAACGTGTCTAGAAGCTTAAGAAACTGTGATGCACCATCAGAATTCATTCCTTCATCAGAAGTCTCTCCATCTTTGACTATGAAGTCTCTATCATCATCATCTTCCTCAAGTTCACTGCTGTGCATTTCAAAGCATGCATCAGCCTCTTTTAGAGGATCCAGCTCTTCCTCTAACCTAGATGCATCACTGCTTTCAGATTCATCACTATCTCTTGACAATTGTTTCTTTGCATGTCTCTCTTTTGGATCCAGTTTTGCTGTTTGTCTTTTCTTTAATAAAGAGTCAAATGTTTTGCGATGTTTGTCTTCATGTTTCTGTGAAAGGTGTTGCAGACGCCTTGAGCGTGGCCTCAAAGAGGCAGATTTAGCTGGAGAATTCTTTGACAGTTCATCATCACTGTCAGAGTTTTTCCTCTCATCATTAACATCTTTCAGTTTCCTTTCCTGTTTTGCAGATTGACTTTCTTCATCTGAGTCACTACACTCAATGATTTTCCTTCTTTTGTTCGCTGTTTTGAGTTTTGGAGTAAACTCCTCCTCTGACTCACTGTAATTTGGATCAGCAGCAGTTGGAGTCACTTTCTTTCTTGCTCTTTTTTCATCCACCAGTTCTGACAAAAGCACATTATCATTGTCACTTCCACGAGATTTTTGATTTTCTTCTTCTGAGCTAAGCACTGCTCTTTCCTTGTGTCTCTTTTTATTGACTTCTACACTGCATACTCCCGAGTCTTTCTTGTTGCTGTCACAACTCTGGTTAATCTCCGCACTGGAGTCTGTATCATCTTCTTCATCCTCCTCTGAATCATCGTTTATGAAATCAGACATTCCACTATCATCTGAGTCATAACGACCCTCTCCACGGCTGACATATGAAGAACGCCTGTATGTAAAAACAGAACACACCTTCTTTTAACTGCTGTTGTTCTAAAGAATATCCATAACCCCTTCAAAGAAGAATTTTTGGTTTCAGTTCCACAGCCCTATGGAAACTCCAGTTTAAATTCATAGAACTGAATGTGTACTTTCTTTCAAAAACACTTCAACACTTCTGAAATTCCAATGACCTCCTAGGGGTGGGGAGAGGAGGGGAGGAGGGTATAAAGGAGGTACATGTACATTACAGCTGTATTGGATATATGTAATATACATACTGCCATAGTGATCTACATGTACCCAAAAGGGTAAGGGTTGTGTAAATAAGAGTATACTAAAAGTCAAGAAACTTTATCGCTGTGGAAGGCATGGTTGGCCAACAGTTAATGTGTTGCTCTATAATGAACAGCAGGTAGAAAATACTCTGGCCATTGAATGGAGATATTATATTCTGCTACACAAATTACCATTGTAAAAATTAACTGCAACACATACAAACTTCCCAAAATCTTAAATTGCTGCACTAAGGGAGACCATGTACACTGTACCTCCACATATAATACTTAGCTGTTTACCACCTTGAAGATGATAACGGTAAATTAAGCACCAAAGTAGATATTTTTAGCATTAACCCTTTGTCAGGGTAAAGTGCCCAAAGTGCTCATGGCCCTCCTGTGATGAAGGGCTACATGTACATGTAATACTCAAAACATCAGCTTCACTAACTCACTACAGTGGTAAGGTTGCCAGGTACATGTACCTTCAGGGGTGTCTTTGGTCAAATGGATGTAGGGACATCATACATAGCCTAACCCTTCTATCAGAGTAAAGCTTATAGATCTTGCTTTTCAAATATTTTATCAGCTTTTCCAGATAACGATTCACCAAATTTTCCACCAATTCTAAACTGGACGGTATAAATCTTTCTTTTTTTTTTTGTAAGTTTCAGCTCAACACCTTTTTTACATTTTTTACATTTTTTGGAATTTTGTTTTCTTCTCGAGGTCAGCAACCCAAATGCTTGTAACACACATGAAGGGTTTCCTTTGTTTCCAATTGCATTTAAAAGTTACCAACAAAACACTTTCAAAATTGCTGTAAACAGAGGCTGATCCAGGAATTCCTGAAAAGGAGAGGGCAGGGGGGGGGGGTATTACAGTTAAATAACATGAGATTATACAAGGGTCTAGGGCCATGCCTTCTGCGAAAATTTTTCAGATTACACCTTCTAAAATGCCATTTCCAGCATTCCAGACACTTGAAAAGTATTTGTAAAGGCATGATATAAAATCTGGAGTTTAACTTATTTTTCAACCAGGAAACCAAACATAATAACTCAGTTGTGAAATGTACATTATCTTTTCCTAACTTGAAGTGAAATGACTATGTACAACACAATAATATTTTATTCTATTCATTTTATGAAAAGTCAAAGAAATAACAAAAATACACTGTATGCTGCTCAAGGGGGAAGGGGGGGGGGAGGTGCAACCCCTCAACCCCTCCCCTGGATCTGTCTCTGCTACATCATGGAGTGACCACACAGATATGACTGTCAGTGGAATAATTTTTAGAATTGTCAAATTCACATTTTTGTTGGGTTAATCTTTCACCTGATTAAATTTCCCTGAAATCAGATCAATCAGGCTGACCTGTTAGCACAAAATACCCAACCCTTAGGAAGGGGGTGGGGCAGGCCTGGTATTCACAGATTACCTTCAACAACTTCAAGTTGATAAATAGCTAACTGTTTCACGCTTCCCTACCAATGCAGCCCAACAGTTTCTTTAGAAACCAACACTTCTACTTGTTTATGCTTATATTCAATCACAAGCCACATTATGTACCATTTTTAACACGTAGACTGTACTCACTCTCTCAGAAAGTTGTTGACCAGTTTTCTTTTTAACGTCTTTACTTTCTGCTGACTACAAAGGGTTTTGCCTTTGGGTGTTATGGCGTCTAGTACTTTTTCCCTGCTTGGCAAAGAGAATGATTGCAAAGATTTCCTTCGCAACCGTTCTGAGCTGCGAGGGGTCTGTGAGGGCGTTGGGTTCAACTGTTCACTTCCACAGCCTTCATTGTCATCACTTTCCTTGCTTGAGTTGTTCAGTTGTTTCCTCGATGATCTGGTCTTTCTTTTATCATCATCAGAGTCGGAAGATAAGCGTGATCTTTTCAGGCAGCGACGTTTTTTCGTTGACAAACTCAGCGGCAGTTCATCTTGGTCATCGCTCGATGCTCCCATCTTCAGCTGGTGTAAAAACTGTTATCCTAAGCACAGAATCAATATAGCAGGAAGCAGCAGTTTAATGTATCTACGCTGCGTGTAAGCAAACATATACTGGCTAGTAAATTTGACAAAACAACGCATTTCTCACCTTGAAAATGTCACAAATGTCACATGGTTCAACATGACAACATGGCCGAGAATGAGAAGGACCACATTGTCGACCGCGTTTTCTCCAAGTCAAAGTAACTGATAATTCTGTCGAAAAATACGTTCTTTATACTACGTTTGAGTCACTCAAAAGAACTGTGACATTCTCCAACGAAAACAAAACAATATTGAGGGAAAAGAACCCGCGCTTTTTTTCCTTGGTAAACTTGCTCGTGCCCAGTAGCAAACGGTTCCACAGCTGCGAAACTGTACGTCGTTTAGGAATACACGATCTGTCCACGGGTATTTTCCAAAGCGCAGGCAACGCTACCGTCGCAAAATGAATCAAATTTATTAAAATGGCCTTTTCACGATGTATATGGCTGTTTCTGCCTCTTTTCTCCTCTAGGAAATGCCATTAAAACTAACATTTCCTTTCTCTCTCAGTGCGAGCAATAGGTTCAGTGGTCTGGGCGTAATTCACGCGTCTTTTAGTGTGCGCTTCACTTCATTCGGGGTGGTTTTTAATGATTCTTTAAAAAGGGATATGGGTTGTTGACCAACTGCAAGCACAATATGAGCATAAACATGGCTAGTTTTGTTTATTGAAAAACAAAAATCCATTAGTACTGCAGGCCTTTTTCCGCAAACGGGATGAGAGTTATCACAGCAGAATATGAGACGTATGTCGTTTGTATCTGTCATCACTTTCCCCACCAGGCCACCATACTGCTACGTCAGGGGACTTGATATAAAGTGGCATAGATACCGTAGCACCGATCGAAGAGCACGGAGACCTCATCAGGGGACTTTTTGGATATACTTAGGCTATTCATTTTCATCTTTGTGTCTTTGGAAAAAAGTTACATTGCGATACTGAACAAGCAATCTTTTCTGCTCCGCTCCGCTCTACCTTCTTTACTCTACTCTACTCTACTCTACCCTACCCAAACCTAGTCTACCCTACCTTAGGGTCCCCATCCCTACCCTACCCTCCTGCTCCCTCCTCTGCTCTGCTCTACTCTACTTGAGCCTACTCTGGGTTAAACGATTTTAATACCAGACCCTAGAAGTCTAGATACCGTGACTCCAATACTCCTCTTTGTTTAGCCCTCGTGTCTCTGTTACGTCAAAGTAAAATATTCATCAACTTGTGTGTTCTTTACAAGGATCATTTTTTTTGCCTCAATTAAATTTCCTTTTTGTTTATAAAGCCACAAGAAAGAATAAAAAAAAGATCAACCTCGTGCTATTTGTCTACGAGGGATCAATATTAATCCTCTTAACTGTGTATGCTCTTTGAGGCTATATTGGACTGTCCATAAAAATTTCTTTTATTATGGACACATAGCTGAGCAATAGTCATGCAACGAGTTAAGCTCTTTGTATACATTCAAATCTTTGGTTTGTTATAGCACCAAACACAACAAAATTGGTATTAATGCGAGATTTAATTAGCTCTCATTTGAATTCCATGGTTACGTGTCATGATGACGTTTAGCGGATTATAAGCGCTGGCTTACTTAAAACTGAAGAGAGTTGCTTAAGGACTTAGAGATTATTAAAATAACCAAAACAAAACTTCTTTGATTGTGCATTGCTGTATTGCTTCTGTAAAGATTGCAAATGATAATTAGTACCTTTATAAAGGAATGTAACATAGGAACAGCGAGAAACAAGAATGCAGGGCAACAGGAAGTTGTGAAGTGGCATGTCTGTGTCAGGGAATTCATCGAATTCTCATTACAATGCCAAATGTAACAAATGAAGTCGGAAAGCTGGCGAACAAGATTAACAGAAGCTGAATCTATTCTAGAAAAGTCACTCTCTGCACTGTAAACGTTTGTCTTCAAGTAAACGCGAAGAATTAGAAGGAAGCGTTCTGTCTACGATGTCCAGTTAGAGAACGCCGTGAAGCCATTCCTTGCAGAGTTAAACAAAATTCCTACGCTTTAATTATTTACTTTCAAAGAACTCTTGTATATGCGTAACTGTAAGTCGACCAGAGTCTTGAAGCTCTGCCCGTTATCTCAAATATTAATGTGCATCGATATTGTATCTCATGGATTTGTGTGGAATGTAACATTTTTCTGCAAAGTTTGGCTCGCTCAAAGCTGACGTGCGACACTTGGATCAATTGAAGAGAATTTAATTAACTTCCACGCACCAGTAATACTCTGGACGTGCCGATGTTTTCTCAAGTTATATTTACTTTTCAGAAGTGCTGACATCAAAAACAGAAGTGGCAAAGATCACGCCTCCAGGGCCAAAAATAGTCTTTTCACGGAATGGAAATAATCCCATCGCAGTAAAAGGAAGCACAACATCAACCGGAAAACTGATTTGCCAGAATCGTCATAAACCACGAAAGGCAGTTTGTACGTGAAGATTCTTGTATTCCGGGATTTCTGGACCTTAAGTTGGAATGTAATGACAGGTAAGTAATGCAAGTTTCAAAGGTGTCTCGAATTCAATTACTTTAAGCTTCTAAAGTTAACGTAAAGCATAATTGATTACTGGCGAAGTAATCAGCGACGTCACGCTAAAATTTTTCTTAGAAGTTGTGGCTTGGTGCATTAGCGGCGGCTTCTGTGTTTTATATCTGGAGCCAAGGAATTACACTGGATAAAACGCGTGTTGACCATGATGTACAACTCGCATGCGTCTTCTTTTTACTGAAGTTATCGTACATTCACTGAGTTAGCAAAACTTAGTGAGCCATAGTGATATCTTATATTAAAAGCAAATGTACGTCGCTTAGAAGTGCGGTTGAGAAGAAGATGACTGACAAAACATGGCTTCAGGGACATAAATTATCGCCGAATCACAGCGACTGAATAATCCCCGTGATTACTGCAATAATATTTTTGGCGTGGATCTAGTCAAGTACAGAACTTGTCCAATATTTCTCGCTAAAAAATTGATATTTCGTGACAATCTCGACGCAAGATAAAAAACACAACGCATGTTTTGGCCCCCCCACTTCCAGTGAGACGTTTCCATCAGCACAACAGTTTCAACTTAACAGTTAATTTAAGATCATCAAGTAGACCGCCGAAAAATTGTCGATTTGAATGTAATTCAGTATCTTTCTTACTGTTAGACACTATGTGTTGGCAACACTTGACTAATTTAACAACCACGTCGTATTTCGTGAATAGTGATTGTTTAAAGGGGTTACGTCACGGTTTGCCCACCTTGAAAAGTTTAGACTGAATTTTTCAAGTTCGTCGTTCGTAATCCGAATCAATCTTCTCCATCCTCGTTTCTTTATGGTTTATTATTATCTCTTTAGTGTTTTTCTATCTTAGTGAATTATTTTTTTCAGGTTTGCTTAAATCTAAAGGTAATTTTGCATGTGGCCAAAATATCTCAAAATACCATGAATGCCAGTACGCATTGAGCATGGAAAAATTATTGAGGGCTATTTTTTGATGCACCCGAAAATCGCTTCGGAGGTCTTCTCGGAAGTTTTCACGGGAAACCAGTTGGCTCACGGTCTCGATAAATAGAACGCAAGAAAGGCCGAACGGAAATTCGTTAAGAGATTTGGCGGGTTCCATTCACCACAATTTTCTCGGAGTGCTTGGAGTGAACTCAGTAGTCGCATTATGGGTTGTAACCAGCGGTAGGCCTGGAACTAGTTGCCAAAATCATGAGTGAAAGCTGGGAGACAAAATTGAAAATGCGCTTAAAAAGGCAATTCGATTCGATGATTAAAATACAACACCGCACATTTTTCACAACTGTGAATCTGATTAGGATAATTTGCAACATTCCAGCGCACGGACCGCAAAACTGAGAATAATTAATTTAATGTGGTAGAATTATTAAGGAAACCAGACATAACAAAAGGACCGACGTTTCGGTATCGTCTTGGCACCATTTCCCTGTTAATTAATTGCGGTCACATCATGCGCTATTAGCTGAAATAAGGATTGCTAGCTATTTGAGTAGTGGAACCTCCACTCTTCATTCTGATCGTAGCCGTCGAGGACATAAAACTGGAACTGATTGACGGGGGAGGTAAAGTAAACTTGGTGTACATATTGTGTCATGACACAAGCCATGACAGAAGATTGGACGTTCCTGCAAAATGGGCTTACGTCATGTCACGAAAGAGGTTACTTTGATTTATCTGTGTTTCAGATCTATTTGTTAGTCAATTTGCTGGGCAAAAACTAATACTGTCCGAAGTTTTAACCTTAGTAACTTGAAATGCCACTGAAAGTCGGGGAGGGGAGGGGGTGGGTGGGTATAGGAGAGCTGGAAGCCTATCCCACAGTGCAATGCGATTAAGTATATTTACAACATATTCCTGTCCCATCTTTTGGTGGCTGTGAACGAAATAGCTTTTCAGTGTACTGCGGGAAAGAAAACGAATTTCTGAATCAAACTATTGAGCAAAAATCTTCTATTTGGGTTAAATTAAATACATGAAGCAGCCAACAGCACTTGAACGCGCTGAGAGAAATGTCGTGTTTCACCGATGCAACAAGCAGTACAATTTGAACAGGACAATTTTTACACAAGTTGCTTACGGAGCCTATCAGGAAGAGGTTTTTTTCACGTTAAACAAGTTCTTAATTTTTAAGATAGAAAAAAACAAGTTTGCAAAATCGATTGACAAGTTTGCGCACCCTCTGCTGTGCTATACCTGAGAACCGGCCAAATGTAAAGGATCTCAAAATAAAATTGCGGTAATTCTTATGGCTGGACACCTGCTGCGGGCTGCGCGCCACGTTTTCTTCTACCGCCTTGGAAATGGCCTGAGAGCAGCTAGGCTATAATACGCTGCGGTGCAAGCAAACGCGAAGCCGCGACTATAGCGTTTTTTTAAGCTTTTCAAGACATACTCGGGACAGAGACGCTTGCGCAGAATTACAACATTTTTCTGACAATGGTTAAAATGGTTTAAGGAATTTTTGAAAACGTCGTTTTAGCTTTAAAATTATAGTACCATCCGACAACATCCTGAATTCTTTTTACGGCCTTGCTGTCCTTTGCGCAACTACTACTGTACGGAGAATAAAACTGCAATATACTTACAGCAATTCATTGCAAACATCAAAATCCAGAGGCTTTTTAAGCCAACTGGTGATACTTGAAACGGGCATGTTTCATGTAGTACATACGACAGGAATGATTTTGATGAGTTTGTATGCTGCGTGACACAACTCATAAATTGCTGTAATGTACAAATAACCATTTAGCTTATTTAGGTGGAGCAATTGAGCTGTTTTGGTTATTACTGCAATGAGTTCTAACAAAAGGAACTGAAGATGTTATGTCCACAGTACTTAAGAGTGAATGCCTATAAAAATGGACCTAAATCGTCTATCAATGGCACAAGTCGAAAAATTTATTTCGCTTGTATTTCGTCCATAGATAGGTCCTAGTAAGAATAGAAACGGACCATAGTTAGTTTCTGCTAATACAGTTTTCTTTGGTAGAAATATGCCAAAAACGATTTCGACCCGATTGGGCTCAAAATCTACTTCCGGTTTTGCTGAATTTTCCGAATATTTGATTGCTTCGCGCTCCGCAGAACAGCTACTTGAGAA
>Ga0126339_10002647_pt1 | contig 12874 bp, 4 predicted proteins | sample OrbTmetagenome_2_FD_92532 | JGI IMG/M metagenome (GOLD analysis project Ga0126339, IMG submission 92532) | Coral microbial communities from Petempiche,Puerto Morelos, Mexico - Orbicella T R C metagenome | ecosystem: Host-associated > Invertebrates > Cnidaria > Coral | place: Petempiche,Puerto... | reverse complement strand
GGAGTCGCCCTAAACTGTAATTCCAAGTGACCTCTTATAAGCTTTCTTCCTAGACTTTCTTTTAGAGGAATGCATGACAAGCCTAGTCTCTTTAGCAGCTGTTATTTGGGTCGTAACGGCTGCCAAGCAGACTATGAAAGGTTAAAGATAACATCAAAGCAACAGACTATTTCTCAAATATTACGCAGCTGGGATAATATCTTGTGGACTTTAACCTTAGACTGTGGACCATCGAGTTTCTCCGCCTTGCTCGATTGCGAGTTGTCTCTCCTTTTCGTGGCGGGAATAACATTGCACTCACTCGCTCCGTGCACGTGTAATAACAGCAAAGGAAAGACTGTTTGTTTGGTTTTAAAATATAGTAGTTTGGTTTTAAAATACGACTGCCATTGTGCCTACACAATGAAACGTCTTTTGAGGTAAAATTGTTTCATCATTTAGATTCTGATTGGTAAATGGTAAACATAAGAGAATGCAATGAAAGAGGGACTTCTTCCACATAGTTTAACTGGAATAACTCAACAAAAGCTGCTTTGTTTCACGCGTTTAAGGGGAGCCGAGAGCATGTAGGAAATTTACCCGGGGGGTACTTTGGGAACTTCTGGGTGGGGATTTGCCGCTGGGACCCTGGAACCCTTAACCTATACCAGAGCTAGTTCAGCTGAATTTTGCTACCCTATACTAGAGTAAACTTCCCAGATCCCCCCATCTATCGACACTGTTGAGGCTAATTTGCGTAAATTTAAACTTGCCGATTTGATTTTTTTATATATTTGAGTGGCAATTCCTGGTTTCCTTAGTCTAGATAAAATCTTCAACCAACTAATCAGTTTTGTGAAAAATTATAACCTATTCTAGACCCAAACGCTCTGATTTATATACCCTATCCTAGAGTAAACGGCTTGAAAACCATACCCTTTACAGCGGCACATACCTATATAGCCCATATATGACAGGGCCCCCCCTCCCGGGGAAATTTAACATCATTAGTATTCTATTCCTTAACTCCGAGTCCACTGGTGCGCTGGCTTTTCAGCTGGCTTTTGAGTCTGTTGATGATGACTAAAAATATTTACATGGAGCTAGTGACCGAAACAGCCCAATATCCCACTTGCCTTGAATTCTTGGAAAACCGGATGTCTTTCTGGGGAATTTTGAAAGAGCGACATGCACAGGAACTATCTCGCAAAAACCCGATCGCGTAATTGAAACGGAATGAACTGATAGCATAGCGTGACAATGTGACAATATGCGCCGAATCTCACAGTTGGAGTTCTGTGCCTGTGGACATTTGGGGTAATGTTTTTTTAAACGTTTTTCTCAGAAAATGAACTACACACTTTGGAAGTGATGAGCGGAGACGGAAATCCCTCCTTTGTTTAATCATGTTTTTCTTGGCAGCTTTGAGGAATTCCTAAATCGTCGTGTTTGAAGGAAAAAAATCGAAGACGTACTGAGTTAGGTTTTGAGTTAGGTTTAGTACTTCTGACCCTTTCACTTTTAGTACTGCGCTTGTTGTTCAGCTCTTCGCCATTAAAATTTCCGCGACACTTTACGGCTGAACACTAGGAAGTAAAGTTGTGGCGGCGTGTTAGTTTTGGCTCCATTGTGGGTATAGTATGCAATCCCCGGAGCATGTTTAGGCAGGTTTACATCAGGAATCTGTCTACCTAGCCTTTAAATTCAGCGTAGTCATGGCCAGATTCACAGACCTGTTTTTTACCTTAGCGCTGTACAAGCACCTTTTGTTGCAGGTTACGGGACATTACAGGTGCAATTCATCGGGAATATCCGGATGTGAGTGCTTGTTTCTGGGAGTTTGTGACGCTCACGGAAAACAGAAAGATGGCTTGGATATAACAAAACACGTGCCATTTGGTCTGACACTGTTCGGAAATATTAACAATCCTTTGGCTGAACGGAACTTGGCGTATCTATGCGAAGACCACACAGAAGGTATACTGTACGACTGTAATAATCGAATACCGTTATTTGCGGCCACTGTGATTCGTGGAAGCTAGCTTTCTGGAGCGCCTGGCCACCGACCAAGTGGTCAAAAATTCATCCTTAGCAAGAGTGGGCTAGACAAATATTTTCAGCAATCGAACGAAGACTACGATGATGCTTTAAAACGAAAGATTTGTTACAAAACGAGAAGTGACAAGGAAATGGTTGACGAAGATTGGTACAGAGCGAAGAACTTGATCCGCCCGCCGTATAAGGTTTGTATTGGTGCGGGATCGAACGACTTAAAAACAAAAATGCATAGAGGTCACTTGGTTGCCTCGCAGTACGGCGTGGGAGACCAAAGCATAAAAAAAGCAACTTTTGTTTACACCAATGCGGTCCCTCAGTTTGGGGATTTCAACTCTGTCTCGTGGCAAAACGCTGAAGGGAGACTCGTGAACTGGGGTAGAAACAATTGTGCAAAGAAGGGCAATCAAAACGTTCAAATGTTTATCGTTGTTGGTGCGATTCCCTCTACGAAATTGGGTCCTTCGAAAACGAGATACTTTGGCAAAAATGGATTCAGTGTCTATCAGGATGACACCAATTACCGGGTGAACGTTCCTGCAGAGATGTGGACAGCTGCCTGCTGTACCTTTGAGTTTACAAAAGACGGAGGAAAGAAGTGGTACGGGGGTGTTAGGAGTACGGCCTTCTGGAGGGAGAACGTCCCTGGAAAGCTGCCAGCCAACCGTGTAGACGTTGAGTTTTTGGAAAGGATGCTAAAAGTAAAAATAAGAAAAATATCTGAGATATACTTGTTTCCGAACTCCAAAGAATGTAACAAGGCGAAAAACTTCATCTCGTTCCCCAAGGCCTGAGAAATTATTTCACGTTACTTTCAGGGGATTCCTAGGTCGGTCATATAAACTTGATTACTTACGTACTTCTTTTCAAGCCTTTCATCAATTACATTTGGAGTCGATGCATTCATTTGTTTTGTAATGAGTATTTGCCTAAGTAGGAGGAATAGCGAACTCTAGCCATGGACACTGATATATAACAGTGATATCGATGTTGATATAACAACAGAAACCACGTATGATTGTCTAGCTTTGTTACCTGGAGTGTTTATTTCATGTTGTTCTGAGAGAACCTGTTCTACATGACAATTTTGGTGCAGCTTTTTAGTCACAAATGCTTGGTTTGCACTTGAGCTGTCGCTTGGCGACTCATGGTGAATTAATTAATGAACAAAGATTTATTTGTCTTGTTTATCCTTGTGGAGTTAAAGTTTCATCAGCCATAATTTCCTCTAAGAACTTGGTGTTTTACATAGTTTTAGCTCGACAGGGTTCTTCGTTTAATTGAAATATATGAAATCACGACCGTGGTGTTCTGTGGTTTTGGGGAGGTGTTTTACAAACATTTTCTCAGAAAATGACCCACGCAGCCAGGTGACGTACATGTAAGCTAATACAGGTTTTCTTATGCCCTAAAGATACTTAACAGAATTCGGATGACAAATGTTGCAATCTCTCCTTTGTTTACCTTTTTGTTTTCATGGCAGCTTTTAGGAAAACTTTAACCTTTATGTTAGAAGGAAAAAAAAAAACAAATTAAGACGTTCTGAGTAAGGTTTTGAGTTAGGTTAAGTACTTCTGACCTTTTCACTTTCAGTATTACGCTTGTTGTTCGGCTTTTCGCCATTAAAAATTCTGCATCACGAGGAGGTTCGTCAACGGTTTGTGCAAATGGTAAGCAAAACTCCCTGGTAGTAAGCTCTGTCCGCACAACCCGCAATTTACCGAGAGAACCCAGGTTCGATCTGGTCATAATTCCAAGATGGCGGGTGGAATTGGTAAAGATTCGCAAATGGCAAGCACATTTTCCATCTGGATATTTCGATGGAAATTTTGGACTATCTTTTAAGACGTCCCGTTTATTTCGGAAATTTCCCGGTCTTTCGAGGCGAAATTGTTTCATTATTTACATTCTGATCGAAATTTCCGGAATTTTGGGGTAAATGGTAAACAACCCGAGTTTCCTTGACTCTCTGGCCGTAACTAGAAATTCTGAGGAAGCTTGAGTTTTTTTTCTCAGAAATGCAATAAAAGAGGGACTTCCCCCGCACAGTTCAACGGAAATAACTCAACAAAAGCTGATTTGTTTCACGCGCCTGATGGGAGTTAATAGCATGTAGGAAAATTAGCATAATCAGTATTCAATTATTTAACTCTGAGTTCACTAGATGTGCTGGCTTTTCAGCTGGCTTTTGAGTTCGTTGATGATGACTAAAAATATTCACTGAAAATATTCACTGAAAATATGCACATGTAGCGAATGAGCGAAAGAGCGCAGTATGCCACTTGACTGGAATTCTTGGAAATCCGGATGTCTTTCTGGGGACATGATTCAGAAGGAGGACAAAGAGCGACATGAGCAAAAAAAAATAAATAAATAAAACGATGACAACATATGAAATGAAAGCTCAACAAACGACGTTCTTTTTCCATTTGTTTTCGATTCGATTCAATTCTCGATAGTTGGGACTCTCCTTCTCCTAGTAGGGACTCAAATAATAAAGATGCATGGGACTTTCCCGGAGTGGGTTACGAAAGTGAAAATGACGGAGAGATCTGGACCGTCATCATACAGACTCTGCGGCGGAAGTGAAGCAAGAAACGACTAAACAACGGATCTATAGACCTTAGCTACTTCTGTTCAGTTTCATGGGAGCTAACAGCAGGTAAGATCGATTATATGACTGGTTTATTCTCTGCTCAGTTAATCTACGAAGCTGTTTCAGTTATAGGGGATTTGATTTAGAGGTTTCAATACGACGATTCGGACAAACGGCAAAATCTAAATTTTGTTATGCATTTTATATACTTAACATCAATCTCGCATGAGATGGATGTATATATGTACGATACAGGATATCGACTAAAACAATAGTAATCGTTTGTAAACTCAGCAATGTTGTAGTTCATTAAAGTACCGTAGTTCGATGATGCAGAGGTTAGTGATGCAAATTCACAACACTATGGCGGCGTTTACAATGTCTTGTCGGCCGCTTCTATGGCCGTAAGATTCTAACTCTCATTTCACCTTTCACAGACCTTGCCAACAGGGCTGAAAAGAGTTCTGCTTTATATTGTCAAAATTTTGGTTTGAATGTTTTAGCCGCGGAACCGCACGCAGCACCTAAACCTTTCACGCGCCTGGCTGATTCATGCACATTGAAATTGTCCTCCCTCAATGAATATTCGGGGTCTGATTAATTTGGAAAGAAATATAACCATGCAAGCTTATAACCTTAACGCTGTAGATTATAGGGAGCAAAACTTCACAAGACCGAACAAAACAATCCATAACACCGCAAACGTCATCAGGAACATGCCAATACAGCTGGGTTCTTCGTGAGTCATGGAAGCCGGAAATGGATTATGACCTGATACGAATGGAGAAACTCATTGCCATCAATGATTTTTCTTAAGTGAGTATAGCATTGTGATGCTGGCCTCAGTTTCAAAATAAAATCATGTAACTTGGGTACATATATATTGACTCTACAAGGCTAGACAGCAACGTGCTACTGTTTACCCCTGACAAAGTACTTCTCCCTATAAGTGCCCTCAACTCGGACGAAATCGAAAACGAATTCATGATCACTCAGCGAGAGAGTTTGTACTTTGAGTTCGGTTAGATACTTTGATAACTTCGATAATCCAATGAATAAATATTAATACTTCCCAGTTTCGGAAACGTTCTTTTGAATCAATCGATTAATTTTGATTGGTTTGATGAATGAACGATTCGTCTTGCCGGCTATCGTACGTTTATATGCTAATGTGTTGTTGTTTTCCGTTTTCATGCAGTAAAGGAAATAGTTACCATTCATTGCCTAATGAGGAAGGTAAGTTCATTTCTAATCTTGCATTAAAAATTTAAGGGATGAAAGGCAAGGATGCGCTTGCCAGGGAAAGCTTGCCTCTGTTTATGAAGTGTCCCCTAGTAACGAAGCGGTTCTAAATATAATAGACACTTATCAGTGAAGTTATTTAAGGAAATTTAATCATTTTTGGCTAAAGAAGATTCAAAATTATTTTTAATTTGAATGCACATTGAACGTGCGTTTAGTAATGTGGTTTATTTACCTAAGTTAAAGTGTATATTACCCAAATTAGAATAACATGAATCCAAGAAGGGACAAACAAAGTTTCAATTAAAAGAAGGACAGCAAAAGTTGAGTAACTCGTTGTTCCTTTCTTTGCAGGTAAAGCCATCCAGAGGCAGAATAGAAACACGCCTTTGGATCAAAAAAAGAAGAATTTGAAATCTTACCAGTCAAGTAAGAATCAAGATGATATGGAAGTAGACATCGGCGAGAAATTGGAAAAGAACGTGTTACAGGACGGTGCTCAAGTTCATGAAGTCAAAAATAGTGCCAGTTGTTCTGTGACTAAAAGCCTGGAAGTGGACAATGTAGGCGACTCCAATGCAATAACTGAGATTTTTATGGATGGTGAAAAGGGAGATATCATTACAGAAAGCGAAGTAATCATTTCTTTCTCTACTAACTCAGCAGAACCTAAATACGCCGTTGATCAAATCGATGGTGCAATTGGACCTGTAATTGGCTCAGTTGCATGTGACCGTTTTAGCCATGGCAGTAGCAACATTGTACTTGCTGAAGAGAAAAGTACTTCTGACCAAGGAGGCGATGTTAGTGGTGGAACTGGACTTGTTCATAGTGACCATGGTGGCAAAGTCGGTGGTAGCCTTGAAACTGTTGATGGTAAAAACGCTTGTGACGGAGGTGGCCATGACAAAAGTGGCATTGGACCTTCTGATTCTAGAAATATTTCTAACCGAGTTAGTCATGACAAAAGTGGAACTGGACCTACTGATGGTAGAAAGGCTTTTGACCAAGTTAACCATGAAAACATTGGCATTGGACCTGCGGATGGTAAAATGAGTTGTGACCGACTTGACCATGCCAAAATTTGCATTGGATCTAATGATGGTAAAAAGACTTTTCATCGAGTTGACCATGACAAAAGTGGCTTTGGACCAACTGATGGTCAAAAGACTTGTGACCGAGTTGACCATGACAAAAGTGGCTTTGGACCAACTGATGGTAAAATGACTTGTGATCGAGTTGACCATGACAAAAGTTGGTTTAGACCTACTCATGGTAAAAAGACTTGTGACCGAGTTGACCGTGACAAAATTGGCATTGGACCTACTGATGGTGAAACGACTTGTGACCGAGTTGACTATGACAAAATTAGTATTGGACCTGCTGACAGTAAAATGACTTGTGATCGCGTTGACCATGACAAAAGTGGCTTTGGACCCTCTGATGGTAAAAAGACTTTTCATCGAGTAGACCATGACAAAACTGGCATTGGACCTACTGATGGTAAAAAGACTTGTGACCGAGTTGGCCATGAAAAAAGTGGCATTGGACCTTCTGATGGTAAAAAGGCTTGTGACCGAGTTGGCCATGGCAACATTGGCATTAGACCTACTGAAGGTAAAACGGCTTGTGACCGAGTTGGCCATGACAAAATTGGCTTTGGACCTGCTGATGGTAAAAAGACTTGTGATCGAGCTAACCATGACAAAAGTGGCTTTGGACCTACTGATGGTAAAAAGACTTGTGACCGAGTTGGCCATGACAACATTAGCATTGGACCTAGTGATGGTAAAAAGGCTTGTTATCGAGATGACCACGATAAAGGTAGCATTAGATCTGCTAATGGTAAATCTCCTTTTGACTGTGTTTTCCATGCCATTGGAAGCGTTGGACTTGGTGATAGCAAGGCTGTTTGCGCCCATGTTGGCCAAACCAGTGGTACCATTGGTTATGCCGATGGTAAAGATGTTGATGACCGTGTTGGCCATGCCAGTAGTAGAGATGGGTCTGCTGATGATAGCAATGCTTGTGACCGTGGTGGTCATGGGGGTAGTAGCATTGGAGCTCCAGATGATAAAGGCGCGTTTGGACACCGTGGTGACATGAGTGGTGGGATCGAATTTGTTTATGAAGATGATTGTGACAGTGGTGGAGAAGTCAGCAGTAACGTTAGACATGCTGATGGTAAAGATGTTTGTTACCGTATTGAAGATGACAGTAATAGTACTACTAGTGAAGATGGTGATGATACTGGTGGTGCTTGTGGCAATAACAGTGGTGGCATTTGGTATACTGATAGTCAAGATGCTTTTGACGGAATTGATAATGGAAGTGGACTTGTCGATGGTACACATCCTAGTAGACACGTTATGGCTGCCTGCCTTGCTGAAGTCACTAGTGAAGAAGCGTTTTATCTAAGTGAGACCAGTTTCTATGACACCGATTATAGTGAAGTGGCTTCTGACAGCTTTGTAGAGGAATATGCAAGTGGCGATGGTGTGATTCATTCTTTTGAAGAAAGAGTGGATGCAAATGGTGGTGATGCTTACGACGACTACTTTAATTACTGGGAAGGTTATGGAAAAGTAATAAACTGTTGGAATGAAGAAGGAGAAGAAGAAGAAGAAGAAGAAGAAGAAGATGATGATGATGACGATGTTGATGAAGAAGATGAAGAGGAGGAGGAGGAGGAAGAAGAAGAAGAAGAAGAAGAAGAAGACTACTGGGTCGAAGGGTATGAGGATGACAACTACTTAGATTACCCTGGAGTTCTTGTGGACAACACCAAGAAATCCCAAAAAGAAAGCATTAACCTCTGTCATTTTTCTGCACACAACCCTCAGTCACCAGTTGCATTACCAGGACCACTCTTGCCACTAACAGATGAAGGAAACGGTCAAGGCGATTTTAAAACGTCAAAAGGAGCATTTAACGAGGACAGAAACAGAAACAGCAGAAGTCTTCCAAAATGCCAGTTGAGTCGCAGAAAGACTGAGAATGATCTTGAGACACAGTCGTGTGCAAAGGCTACGTTGGATGAACATGTTCTCATGGTCAGTGGACTGAGCGAGAGAACTACCAAAGACGGATTGCTCAACTTTATTGAGGTGGTAAGTGGCGGAGAGGTCAAAGACATCACCATGATGAAGCAAGGGAACGCTTTAGTTACCATATCAACACAAGTACAAGGTTTGTGAATACAATCTTATTATTATTGATATCATTTTATTGGGTTGAAATATAACTAAGAGCCCTCTAACAGATCTTGTAGGGCCTTCTCTACCACTTCCCCTCCCAATTTACAAAATGGTAGGTGAAGACAATGCAAGACGGACCCAACTAATTTGAGGTAACTGTGTCAGTGCTTTGAGAGTTATCCGTGTATAACATTGTGCAATTAAAATTAAACTAGTGGTAATCAAAGATTAGAGTAGTTCGTTCACGCGTGTATTTTGCAAATGTGGTCGACAAAGTTGGTTCGAATGACAGATAACGATATGCATGTGAAGTTGAACTAGCGATGAATAAATTATATCCCGCAGCAGCGACCCGTAAAAATGTTTTTAATAAAGTTTTAACTTGTACTGGACAAATGTTTTCCAGGTGAGACATTCTATTTAAGTATTTGCGAAACTCAAAATTCAATTTCAGATCGCCAACACTTGTGATAAATATTTCTTGAGAAAAATGTTTTGGACCAACCGACAAAATATTCACTCTTGAAGACGAGGGCTTCGAACACTTGCCTCGAATCCGTGACTGCGTGCATCACGCATGACGTAATTTGCCATTGCTCTAGGGGCCAAATCGGCGAACAAATCCGTCCTAAAACAGACTGAATTAGGATTGCGTTACACTTCGTGAACGCAATAAACATCAAACAGCGTCATAACTTATTTTAAATGAACTATCCGTTGAAAATTTTAAATGACCCAGCACATAAGCCCCCGGCGGCGCGTCACTCCTTTAGCCACACGTGATCAGCTATATTTTACCAGTTCGTATGAGAAAAATAGACATTTATGGCCATAATATTCTGCTTGTCATACAGCTATTGCAAAGATGAAAGAGAAATGTAAGAAGAGAACGTTGGACAAAAGCACAGTTACGATTGAAACTAAACCTGCCCCTACAAGTATACTGGTCAGCGGCTTCTCCCCCAGCGCCTCTGAGGACCTTGTGAGGTTGTACTTCGAGAGTCCTCGCAGTCAAGGCGGGGCAGTGGAAAAAGTTCATTTTACAAGCAAGAGTGGGCAAGCTGTTGTTGTTTTTAACGACACCAAAGGTAAAGCGTGAAAAGTTTACGATTTGATGACGAAACTCTGAAGTAAACTTGGCTATGCCTGCGAACGTTTATTATATGAAACGTGCCGTCTGCTCTTGTACAGTGACCAGTGACAGACTATCAAGCTATATACACATTAATTCGTAGCCACAACTTTATAACTTCTTTGATTGCTAATTTTAAACCTGCAAACGACATACAAGCATCATACTGAATAACTATATATATATATATATATATATATATATATATATATATATATATATATATTTTTTTTCAGCACAGAAATTAATAGATACTCCTTATCTCTTTGTCAAAGCTAACTGTCCTCGCAACCGCACAGATGACTTTAATTTTTCAGGGCCAGGCTTATCCCGGTTCTATTGCATAAAGCCATTTAGAGTGTCCCTACTCCCCTTGGAAGAGCTCCTAGCCATCGGAGATTTTGCCCCCGCCCAGAATTTTTATCAAGATTCCCTTAAAATTTTTGCAGCCTTTATATGAGCTTCAGGATGCGAAGGGAACTATAACTAAGTAACGTCCCTTAAAACTGTTGGCTACCCCTTTTTATACCTCTGGCTGAGAAGCTATCTCCTCTTGTTCCAGAGTCCGTCGTGTTACCTATTGGACACAGCGTCTTCCACTTATTAATCCAAAATCTAATTTTCTTAAATTACTTTTTTAGATATGAAAAGGGTCTTAGAAAGGCAGGAAGAGCACCCACACGTTTTGGATGGCCGACAATTGACAGTGTCAGTTTTCCACGAGTTTCTTGAAGACTTCAACAGCGACCCAGTAAATCTACCGAGTTCTTTCCCTACTCACGGCAAGTTTGACAGAAAGCAAGTAACCCAGCAGTCAATGCAGAAAGAAATACAGCGGCAAATTCATTTGGCTGTAGATCCCGATATAATGGAGTTTGTCTACGAATCATCCCATCTAGATCAGTTGACGACATTGCTGAAGGATGAAGGAGGTGTGATAGATTGGAATCCGGGAAGCAGACATGCTCTTATCAGGTGCACTGAAAGACTAAATGATTATTCTTGTCAGTCTCTATGCATAGGTATCGTGCAGTCGTTTCTCGACCAGTTTATGAAGTGGGATGTCCGAATAGAAGATGACCTAAGGAACAATCTGCAAGCGGGTTCCATGTCTGCTGTTCTCAGTTGCCCAGGGGATGATCCTCCACTCGTTAGAAGCATCACCCATGATTCAACGTTCTACTTGAGGATTGTGTCACTGAAATCCAAGATGGAATTCTACGATGAAATACTCCAGGAAAAACTGGTGGAAATGTACCGTCTGGAGAAGAAAAAGAGCTATCGGGTGGAAAAAATAACGAGCATCCCAGAGGAAGAAGTTACGTTGCTGAGAAAAATAAACTTCGTACAAACCCTTCAAGACGAATTCAAAGAATTGACGGTGGAGTTTGATGCCGAGAGCAGGGAAATCTACCTTGAAGGACCTCAGGAGGAGTTGATATGTGCCAAAAATCGATACCAAGTACTGGAAGGTAAAATGACAGAAAAAGAATTGCATATGCCTGAAAGTATCTTGAAGGTGCTAAGTACAGTTGAGGGATTGCAAGCTGTAGAAACCGAAATGGCGACAAACCAGATAGAAGCTGTACTTGTACTCCAGGAGAATGACGAGGCCAACCCACACTGCGTAGCTGCCAAGTTGTTGGGCATTTCACCCGACCATGCAAAAAAGGCATCCAATCTTATCAGCAGTTTGACAGCAGAAACGATGGTAGAAATTGAAGAGAGAGATCTCCTTTTAACAACAACGCCTGAATGGAATCAGATTTGTGACGAGATCGTTCAAAATGGCAAGGTGGCAATCCAGAGAGATGATACAGGCAAGATGTCGGTCGGTGGCTTCTCAAGAGATGTCATTAGTTCAGTGAAACGGTTGAACTCTTTCCTCAAAGACAATGCCGCGGAGGAACTGACAGAAGAACTTCCCTGCCCGTCAAAAGACGCAAGGACGTATATAAGGAAATGCCGGGAAGACGATTTAACAGCAATAGAAAAGAGACTGAATAAATTTGATGTTAAAATTCTCGATGGAGCAGATGCCAAGAAGTTTGTCATATCAGGCCACCAGGGAGGCTTAGCACTTGCTAGGCAAACTGTAAATACACTCGTTCATAGGATAGTGACCAAGGAAATGAAACTAAAACAGCCGGGGCTTCGCACATTCTTTTCGAGCGGCAAGGCAGGCTATCTTGTGGAAAAAGTTGAAAAAGATCAGAAATGTGTAGTTCGAGTGGAGAGAATCTTCCCGAACATCAAACAAGAGCGGCCAACAAGAGCGGCAGCATTTGCTGAGTCAGACTCTACGGACAGCGAAGATGATGAGATTATCTGTGTCGAGGACAAGTCTAGGACACCCCCATCGAATCATGCGCCTTCATTTTCCGTGACAACGCAAGGGCACACTATCTCATGGAAAACTGGGAACATTGCACAGGAACAGGTAAGTGTAGGTAGATGTGATTAAGATTACATAAACGATGGTACGTTAGTGTAAATGATTTTTTCAACACAATTTACTGGTGGCTTCTGAGCCCAAGTGACTAGTAACTAGTTCCCTGCTCAAACGCCTGAGACTGGACCCAAAAAATCCCATGCAGAGGGCATGACGTAAGGCTCAGAGATCCGGGTAGTTTTAGTGCACATACGTAGAACCCAATCCTAGCCGGGCATTAG
>Ga0126339_10002646_pt1 | contig 12874 bp, 8 predicted proteins | sample OrbTmetagenome_2_FD_92532 | JGI IMG/M metagenome (GOLD analysis project Ga0126339, IMG submission 92532) | Coral microbial communities from Petempiche,Puerto Morelos, Mexico - Orbicella T R C metagenome | ecosystem: Host-associated > Invertebrates > Cnidaria > Coral | place: Petempiche,Puerto... | reverse complement strand
GCGCTGGTCAAGGATGCCTATGACGTGAGGGCGGCCGGCAACTGGGAGGGCAAGGTGATCCTCAATCGCTCCGGCCCGCCGCCCGCGCCGCCGCCGGGTTGGTCGACCGACGAGGTCGAGGCGGCCTTGGCGCGGGGACGGGCGCGGTTGTGGGAGACCCGGGAGGCCCGGGTGCGGCCGGCGCGCGACGACAAGGTTCTGGCCGACTGGAACGGATTGATGATCACCGCCCTGGCGCGCGCGGCGGCGATCCTCGGGCGACCCGACTGGCTGACCCGGGCGGAAACCGCCTTCGCCGCCGTGGTCCGGGATCTGGGGTGGCGTGACGGGGTGGGCCGGGCACGTCTCGGCCACGCCTGGCGGCACGGGCGGCGCACCAACACGGTCGGGGTGCTGGATGATCTGGCCCACATGGCCCTGGCGGCGCTGGCCCTGCACCGGAGCACCGGCGCGCCGGCGTACCGGGACCAGGCGCGAGCCTGGGTGGAGACGGCTATTGCCCTCCATGGTGATCCGCAGACGGGTGGCTTCTTTCTGCCGGCCGCCGATGCCACCACCCTGATCGCCCGTCCCAAGACAATCATGGATACACCCACACCGTCGGGCAACGGGACCATGGCCGTGGTGCTGGCGCGGCTGGCGGCGCAGACGGGCGAAACCGGTTATGCCGACCAGGCCGAGCGGACGGCCGGGGCGTTCGCCGCGATGCTGCCCCGGGGCTATCCGCACACCGCCACCCTGCTGGCGGCGCTCGAGGCCCTGGCGCGTGGCGCGCAGGTGGTGGTGGCCGGCCAGGCCGACGACCCGGCCACCCAGGCCCTCGTCGCGGTGGCCGTGGCCAGCCCCGACCCGGACCTGGTGCTGACGCGCCTGACACCGGGCGAGGATTTACCGGACGGGCATCCGGCGGCGGGCAAGGGACCTGTGGGGGGCCGGGCCACCGCCTACGTGTGCCGAGGCCCCACCTGCGGCGCCCCCGTGACCGATCCGGCGGCCTTGGCCCGGCTGTTGGGTTAGGGGCGTCGCGGCCACCGCCCGCGCGACGCTGGCCGCCCTTCGCGCAGCATGGTATCCGAGGAGGCATGGGCGCCGGGGCAGCCTCCGGTGCCCGGGATACACGCGCGCGCAAGGAGACCGGCCATGGCCCACGCCATCCGCTTTCACAAGACAGGTGGCCCCGAGGTGCTGATCTGGGAGCCCGCGCCGGACGGCGACCCTGGCCCGGGTGAGGTGCGGGTGCGTCACCGTGCGGTGGGCCTGAACTTCATCGATACCTATCATCGCTCCGGCCTATACCCGGTGGCCGCGCTTCCCTCCGGTCTGGGGCTGGAGGCCGCCGGGGTCATCGAGGCGGTGGGCGAGGGGGTCGCGGGCTTCGCCGTGGGCGACCGGGTGGCCTATGGCACCGGTCCCCTGGGCGCCTATCGGGACACCCGGGTGATGCCAGCGGACACCCTGGTCCCCCTGCCTGATACCATCGCGGACAGCACCGCCGCCGCCATGATGCTCCAGGGCCTGACGGTGCAGTACCTGATCCGCCGTCTGTTCCCCGTGCAGGCCGGTATGACCGTGCTGGTCCATGCCGCCGCCGGCGGTGTCGGCTTGATTGCCTGCCAATGGCTGAAGCACATCGGCGCGACGGTGATCGGTACGGTGGGTTCCCCGGAGAAAGCGGATCTGGCGCGGGCCCATGGCTGCGACCATCCCATCCTTTACCGGGAGGACGACTTCGTTGGCCGCGTGCGCAAGATCACCGATGGTCGGGGCGTGCCCGTGGTCTATGACGGGGTCGGCAAGGACGTGTTCGAGGGCTCCCTGGATTGCCTGGCCCGGCGTGGCATGATGGTCACCTTCGGCAATGCCTCGGGGCCGGTGCCGGCGGTCTCGCCGCTGACCCTGTCCGAAAAGGGATCGGTGTTTCTGACCCGGCCGAAGCTCATGGACTGGGTGGCGACGCGCGACGAACTGGTCGCGGCGGCCGAGGACCTGTTCACCGTGGTCGCCAGTGGTGCGGTGCGCGTCACGGCCAATCAGACGTACGCCCTCAAGGATGCCGCCCAGGCCCATCGCGACCTGGAGGCACGCAAGACCACCGGCTCGACGGTGCTGCTCCCCGAGGAGTGACGCCGGCAGGGCACCGGGTAACGAGGCACCGTTGTTTCACGTGAAACAGGCGGGTGGGTGAGAGGAGAGCCGCCGACGCTGTTTCACGTGAAACACCCCCGAGGCAGGGTAGGGCAGCGCGTGGCGCCCTCCTGTTTCACCGCTCCCTGAATTACACAGTACGCCGGCACACCCTGGGACGCGAAATCGGCCTGACGACATGATATCGCCTTTGTGCCTTGGTGGTTCATCACCGCGACCGGGGCCAAGAAAAACCACCAAGGCACCAAGGCCACACCGCCCGGCCTCGCCTCCTCCGAAAGCCGAAGCGACATCGGGAGGCATCGGGAAAGGCGTGATCCCGGTCGCGGTGGCGGGCATCGGACACGGCTGTGCGCCGACGCCTTGGTGTCGTCGTGCCATGGTGGTCGTCCTTATGGCCTCAGCGCCGGCCCATGATGCAGCTCCCGGTACGACGCCCTTGGTCTCCGTCGCACCTGGAACCCATCGGTCTCCTTTCCTATAAGGACAGAACCCGACGCTCGACATCTCGCGCGGTGCCACGCCGTCCACCCCAACCCCAGACCTCACGCTGTCTCTGCCCATGTCGTCTCCCACCGCATCCCCCGATCCCGGTCTCGCGACCCATGCCGATGTCCTCGTCGTGGGCGGCGGGCACGCGGGCATCGAGGCCGCCGCCGCCGCCGCCCGCCTGGGCGCGCACACGCTGCTGGTCACCCACCGGCGCGCGACCATCGGCGCCCTGTCCTGCAACCCGGCCATCGGTGGTCTGGGCAAAGGGCATCTGGTGCGCGAGATCGACGCCCTGGACGGGCTCATGGCGCGGGCCATCGATCGTGCCGGCATCCAGTTTCGGGTGCTCAATCGGTCCAAGGGACCGGCGGTGCAGGGACCGCGCGCCCAGGCCGACCGTCGCCTCTATGCCCAGGCCATTCAGGAGCTTCTCGCCGCGCAACCGGGCCTGCAGATCCTCGAGGCCGCCGTCGAGGACCTGATCGTCACCCCCGACACCCGCGCGTCCAGCCCCCACGATGGGGCCGTCTCCGGCGTCGTCCTGGCCGATGGCCACTGCCTCACGGCCGGCGCGGTGGTGCTGACCACCGGCACCTTTCTGCGCGGCGTGCTGCACCGGGGCCAGGTCACCACCCCGGGCGGGCGTCTGGGCTGCCCGGCCGCTGAAGGCCTGTCCGTCGCCCTGGCCCGCCTGGGTTTGCCCCTGGCCCGCCTGAAGACCGGTACGCCGCCGCGCCTGGACGGTCGCACCCTCGACTGGGCGGCCTTGGAGATACAACCCGGTGACGACCCGCCCGAACCGTTCTCCAGCCTCACGGACCGTATCACCACGCCGCAGGTGCCCTGCCACATCACCGCCACCACGCCGGCCACCCATGCCCTGATTCGCGCCAACCTGAACCGCTCCGCGCTTTACGGCGGCCGCATAGAAGGTGTCGGCCCGCGGTACTGCCCGAGCATCGAGGACAAGGTTGTACGGTTCGCCGACCGCGACCGCCATCAGATCTTCCTGGAGCCCGAGGGTCTCGATACTCCCGCCATCTACCCCAACGGCATCTCCACCAGCCTGCCCGACGACGTCCAGGCCGCCCTGGTGACCTCCATCCCCGGTCTGGAGCGCGCCCGTATCCTCCAGCCCGGCTATGCCATCGAGTACGACATGGTGGACCCGTGCGTGCTGCGGCCGACGCTGGAGGTCGCCCGCCGGCCGGGCCTCTTCCTCGCGGGCCAGATCAACGGCACCACCGGTTATGAGGAGGCCGCCGCCCTGGGCCTGATCGCCGGCGCCAACGCCGCCCTCCACGCGGGCGCCCGGGGCAGCGACCGCCGCGATCCGGCCACCGCGCCCGCCGACGACCGCCCGGCCTTCACCCTGGACCGGGCCGAGGCCACCATCGGCGTCATGATCGACGACCTGGTGACGCGCGGTGTCACCGAGCCTTACCGCATGTTCACCAGTCGCGCCGAGTATCGCTTGCGCCTGCGCGCCGACAACGCCGACGAACGCCTGACCGACCGGGGTCTGGCCGTGAGTCTTGTCGGCCCGGACCGCGCCGCCCAGTGGCGGGGCCGTGCCCGGCGCCTGGCCGAGGCCCGCGCCCTGCTGGACAGCTTGTCCATGACCCCGGCCCAACTGACCCGCGCCGGCTGGCGCGTCAATCAGGACGGCCAACGTCGCAGCGCCTTCGACCTGCTGGGCCAGCCCGACGTGACCGTGGCGCGGCTGACCACTTTGTGGCCCGAGTTGGCCACCCTCGATTCGGCCATTGCTGCCCGCCTGGAGGTCACGGCCCGCTACGATCGCTACCTGGCGCGCATGGAACGCGACATCGCCGGGTATCGCCGCGACGAGGCACTGCGCCTGCCCGACGGCCTGAATTATGACGCCATCGGCGGCCTGTCCACCGAGGTCCGCCAGCTATTGTCCCACGCCCGGCCGGCCACCCTGGGCGCCGCCGCGCGTCTGCCCGGCGTCACCCCGGCCGCGCTCACCGCGCTGCTGGCCCATGTTCGGCGCCATGGCGCGGGCGCTTCCGCCGACGCCGGGGCCGCCTGAGCATGGCCCGGCGTCCCCATGGTCCGCGCCGGCCACCATCAGCGTGTCCGCCACGGCGGCCCCCAGTTCCCGTATCACAGGTCCCCTTGACCCCCCTGGCCGGTGATCCGCCCGCCGCCCGCGAGGACCGGCGGCACGCCCTGGCCACCATCCTGGGCCGGCCTGTCGAGACCGTTTCCCTGGAGACCGTGACCCGACTCGAGACGTTGCTCGACCTGCTGGCCCGCTGGACCCGGCGCATCAACCTGGTGGCGCCCTCCACCCTGGCCGAGCCGGACCGGGGATGGGCGCGGCATGTGCTCGATTCGGCGCAGCTTGCTCCGTTGATCCCCGCCCGTGCCCGCCGCCTGGTGGACCTGGGGTCGGGCGCCGGCTTTCCGGGTCTGGTGCTGGCCATCCTGGGCGCCCCCGACCCGCACCTGATCGAATCGGACCAGCGCAAGGCCGCCTTCCTGCGCGAAGCCGCCCGGGCCACCGGCACCACGGTCACCGTCCACGCCGCCCGGCTGGAATCGGTGGCCCCGCTCGGGGGCGACGTGATCACGGCCCGCGCCCTGGCGCCGCTGGCCGATCTGCTGCCTTTGGTGCTGCGCCACCGCACTCCGGACGGCCTAGCCCTGCTGCCGAAGGGCCGCGACGTGGAGACGGAATTGACCGCCTGCCGTGATCAATGGATCATGCGCCTGAGCAGCCGGCCCGCGCAGGGAGATCCCGCCGGCCGCATTCTCGTCATTCAGGAGATCCGCCGTGTCGCCACCGCCCGCTGACACGCCCGCCGATACGTCCGCTGGGGGCCGTGCCGGGACCTCCGGTCCCCGGGCCGCCGCCGCGCCGCGCGTCATCGCCATCGCCAACCAGAAGGGGGGGGTGGGCAAGACAACCACGGCCATCAACCTGGCCACGGCCCTGGCCGCCACCCATAAGAGCGTCCTGGTCATCGACCTGGATCCCCAGGGCAACGCCTCGACGGGATTCGGCATTCCCGCCGGCGCGCGCGGCCGCGACAGCTACCAACTGCTCTCCGGAACCCTGCCCTTGGCCGAGACCCAGGTGCCCACCGAGGTCCCCGGCCTGGCCCTGGTCCCCTCGGGGATGGACCTGGCCGGCGCGGAGCTGGAACTGGTGGATGTGGAGCGGCGCGAACATCGCCTGGCCGATGCCCTCACGGCGGCCCGGTCCGGCGGCATCGCGGTCGACTACATTCTCATCGACTGTCCGCCGGCCCTGGGCCTGCTGACCCTCAACGCCCTGGTGGCCGCCCACGCGGTGCTGATCCCGCTGCAATGCGAGTTCTTCGCGCTGGAGGGCATCAGCCACCTCATGACCACCATCGAGCGGGTGCGCGCCCGCTTCAATCCGGCCCTGGAGATCCAGGGCATCGTGCTGACCATGTTTGATCGTCGCAACAACCTCTCCGACATGGTGGCCGAGGACGTCCGCACTTATTTCGGCAACAAGGTCTACGAGACGGTGATTCCTCGCAACGTGCGCGTCTCCGAAGCGCCGTCGCACGGCAAGCCGGTGCTGCTCTATGATCTGTCCTGCGCCGGCTCGAAGGCCTATGTGAAACTGGCCGGGGAACTGATCCGCCAGACCCGCACCCTGGCGGCGTAGGCTCAACCGCCGCGAGGCCGGGGTTCTCGGCTGGACTCGAACCGTGTGCCGGCCGGTGCCCTGCCGTCCCCCTGACCCGCGAACCACGGATACAGATGGCGAAACGACAAACTCTCGGGCGTGGCCTGTCCGCCTTGTTCGGCGAAGCCGAGGCGGCGGCCATCGCGCCCCCCACGGACGACAGCCTGGCGGCGGACGAGTCGCTTGACCCAGCCGCCACGGCTCCCGCCGGTCCGGCACCGTCGGGCATCCGCCAGATGCCGGTCGATCGGCTGTCCCCTAGTCCCTATCAGCCGCGCCGGGTGTTCGACGAGGCCGGACTGGAGGAACTGGCCGAGAGCGTCCGTCATCGCGGCGTCCTGCAGCCCTTGCTGGTGCGTCCGCGCGCCGACGATCCGGACCATTTCGAGATCATCGCCGGCGAGCGCCGCTGGCGCGCCGCCCAGCGCGCCCAGGTGCACGCGGTGCCGGTGCTGGTGCGGGACCTGACCGACCGGGAGACCCTGGAGGTCGCCCTCGTCGAGAACCTGCAGCGCCAGGATCTCAACCCCATGGAAGAGGCCGAGGGCTATCGCCGCCTGGTCGACGAGTTCTCCCACACCCAGGAGGCCCTGGCCGACGTGGTGGGCAAGAGCCGCAGCCACGTGGCCAACACCCTGCGCCTGTTGTCCCTTCCGGAGGAGGTGCGTGGTCTGGTGAGCGACGGGGCCCTGTCCGCCGGCCATGCCCGGGCACTGCTGACCCTGGAGCATCCCACCCAGTTTGCCCGCGACGTGGTGCGTAAGGGCCTGAACGTGCGCCAGACCGAGGCTCTGGCCCGCGAGGTGGCGCAGCGCCCCGTCCAGGCGCGTCCACGCAAGGGGGGCGGCGCGCGTGCCGGAAACCCCGATAAGGACGCCGACACCCTGGCGCTGGAACGGGACCTGAGCACCCAACTGGGCATGAAGGTGACCATTGACCCGAAAGGCGGGGGCGGCGCCCAGGGCACCGTCACCGTTCAGTATGCGTCACTGTCCCAGCTCGACGAGGTGCTGGCCCGGCTGTCGCGCGGCCCTTCGGCGGCGGACGGCGACGACACCGTGCCGTCGCCCTTCGGTTGACCGGATGCCCGCCGCGCCCCTGATCCTTTGGGAAAAACCGCCAAGGCACCAAGGCACCAAGGGCGCACCGCCCGGCCTCGCCGCTTTCGACAGCCGAGGCGGCATCGGGAAAAATGTGATCCCGCTCGCGGCGGCAGGCATCGGACACGGCTTGTACGCCGACGCCTTGGTGTTTTCGTGCCTTGGTGGTTCCAAAAAATGACGTCATCGTCCGCCCGACATCCCTTGATCGGCGCGGCGACCGGCCGGCCGATTCCTCACCGCTGTTCCACGGCCACCGCCACTTCGTTGCGGCGCAGGAAGGGCAGGGTCCAGGGCGGATCGTAGAACCAGGCCACGGGCTGGCCCACCGGGTGCCAGGGGGTCCGCTCCAGGGCGGCCAGCAGGTCGGCCTTGCGCGCCTCCGTCCGGTCGTCGTTGCGGAACCCGGAGAAGCGCAGCACCGCCATGTCCCGTCCGGGCAGGCCGACGATGCGCACCCGCGCGTGAGTCGGCACCGGGGCGGTCTCGACCGTGTATCCCTCGGGCAGGAAGAAGCGCATGACGTAGGGGGCCTCGCCGGTCGTCCCCGCGCGGTCGGTCCCGGTGCTTTCCACCGGCACGGTCATGGGGATTTTCTCTCTGGAGCGGCGCCCGCCCGCCGGCTTGGCCACGGGCGTGGTCATGGCCACCGTTTCTCCCTGGCGATTGGCGCCAGCGATGTAGTCGAACAGCAGGCGGAAGGCAGCATTGCCCGTGGTCGGTGCACCGCCGTCCCGAGGGATCACCTCGGCGGCGACGCGATCCCCGTAGCGGCGGACCTCGACATGACGGGTGCCGTCGTCCCCGGGCACGGACAGACGGTCCTCGACGGTGTAGGCGGCTTCGGGCGTGCCCGAACGACCGCTGGCGGTGGCGCAACCGGCCATGGCAAGGGCTCCCAGAAGAGTGAGCGCTCCCAGGATTCCGGCGAGGGGAGCATGTGTGGTGATGGTCATGCCCAGGCATACGGGAGCCCAAACAACCTGGATCATACCACCGGTCATTGAGAATGACCGGTGCCGCTCGGCGGATGAGTCACACTCATCCGCTGCTGGTATCAGTCGTCGACCGCCGAATCCGGGCGGCGCGGGGCGGGCGGGAGGGAACCGGCCGGTCTTCGCAGCGGAAGCCCGCGCGGATCGCTGGCACGGGCCGATGGGCGGCCGTCGCCGCCCATCGGCGTTCTTGTCACGCGCGTTCGGGCACCGGCAGCTTGACCCAGTCCCGATAGAAGGTCTCGATATCCGGTTCGAAGTCATGCACCACCGGATACCACGGGGTCGGCGCCTCGACGTCGTGCATCACCCCGCACGTCGGGCAATAGTATTCCCGGTAGACCTGCCAGGCGGGGTCGGGCGCCATCAGGCGTGGATAGACCTCGGCCATGGCGTCTTCGGTGTCCCGCACGTAAACGAGAGCATTCAGTTTCCAGTTTTCCTCACAGTCACCGAAGTCGTGGCCGCAATCGCACATCGTTACCCATTTCTTATCCTTGGTCTGAACGATGTGAAGATGGGGGCCGAGCGGTAGAATGATCTTGGCATCGAAGGATACTTTGTCCTGCAGGACCTCCAGGTACAAGGCGAACCGGTTGGCGTCCTTGGGCATGGACAGCATGCGGTGGACGGTGGTCCAGGGCGCGCGACCCTCCACCAGATCGGCGATCTGTTGCTTGGTGTAGCTGGACATGTCTCTGGGTCCCTTGTCTCGAGGATGGCGTGAGCGGTCGCTCGGGTTGGGCGCGCGCTATTCCTCGACGAGCACCACGGTGCGGACGTCGGGTAGGGTCGACAGGTCGTTGCGGTGCCGGGCGCCGAAGGCGGGCACGCCCAGTTCCTCTTCCGTCAGGGTCCAGTCCTCGGGCAGGTCCCAGAACGCCCGGAAGCGCGTCAGGAACGTTTCGCTCAGGCCAAAGCTGCTGGCGAACATGTGCTTGACCGGCGTGGCCGCGTCCTTGGCCAGGATGCGCGCGCGCTCCTCCTTCATCCAGGCCCGCGTTGGCTTGGCCCGGGCGATGCGCGCCTTGCGCATCTCGGCGCGCCGTTGGGCGGTGGCCTCGGCGTCGATCGCATAGCGGCCGTCGTCGCCCTGGCGGAACACCGCGCCATAGACCGTTTCGGCATAATCCGGCAGCACCAGACGGTCGTTCAGGTCCGCCTCCACGGCCGCCGGCTCCCGGTCCAGGGGATCGCCGAAGCCCGGCCCGCCGCGCAGGTAGTTCAGGTACAGGTCATGGTTGGCGAAGATGTCCTCCGTGGTCATGGCCTGGTGGTCGCGCTTGACCACGGCGTCCGCGCCCAGGTGCTGTTCGTAGACGCGGTCGTCGGGGTTGCGGTCGGCGCCCAGGGGCAGGGACAGACCCTCGGCGATGCGAGCCTTGAGGTCGGTCTTGTGCGCCTCGAAACGATACCCCGTGGCCGAGGGATAACCGCCCATCAGCCCCCAGTCGGAGTTCATGTAGCCGTTGCCCATGAAGTACATGGTCCAGTCCTCGGCCTTCCAGACCATGCGCAGGGTCTCGAAGCCGCAGCCGCCCCGGTACTTGCCGTAACCGCCCGAGTTGGTCTTGACGTTGCGCCCCAGGTAGAGCAGGGGCTCCGCCAGCTCCCAGATCTCCATGTCGCCCATGTCGCCCTCGGGGTTCCAGATGGCTGCGGCGTTGTTCAGGCCGTCCTTCACCGCGCAGGCCCCGGTGCCGCAGGCGGCGGCCTCGAAGCTGTTGACGGCGTGGATCTCTGCGTCCTGGTTGATGCCGCCGCCCTGGAGCCAGTTGGAGGTGTTGGCGTTGCCGGCGTTGACCTCCTCCAGGTAGCCGCGCGCGAAGTAGGCGGAGCTGAGCCCGCGCCACATGGCGCTCCAGCCGGACACCAGGAAGTGCCAGGCGTAGGCGTGGCCCGTGCGGCGGTCGTCCGGATTCATCCAGGTGCCCTTGGGCAGGCGGAATTGCGTGCCGTAGTAGGCGCCGTCATTGATGCGTTCGGTGGGCACCAGGGTCTGGGTCATCATCACCCAGATGCCGGAGGTGAAGGCCACCTGATTGGCGTTGTAGGTGTGCCAGCCCCAGCGGCTGGCGCCCTCGAAGTCCAGCCGCCAGGTGGCATCGGGCTTGATCTCGATCTCCACCGGCGAGTGCATGATGGTGTCGACCTTGGCGAAGGCCGAGGGGCAGCCGACATCCTCGTGCGCGTAGGGCACGTCCACGAAGGCCACCCGGCGATACTTGCCGGGCACGGTCATGGCCTTGACGCGGCTGATCAGGCCCCGGCGGCCTTCCTCGACCACCTCGTAGGCGAAGGTCTTCCAGCTTTCCACGCCGTCTTCCCGGATCACCTCGTGCACCAGGTCGCGGATCATGTGACAGCCGGCGATACGGGTGCGTTCGTCGAGGATCCAGTACTTGGTGGTCCGCACGGCGCGCTGGCTCTCATGCAGCCAGTCGCGGAAAGGCTGGTCATTGGCGCCGGTCTTGCGGCAGGTGATCTGCACGCCGTCGCCGAAGCGCTGGATCTGGCCCGTGGACATGGACCCGGGACCGACCGACCCGGTATCGATCACATGGGTGACGCCCCCCACCCAGCCGACCAACGTGTTGTCGGCGAAGATGGGGACGATGGTGGCGATGTCGCAGGGATGGACGTTGCCGATCGAGCAATCGTTGTTGGTGAACATGTCCCCGGGATTGATGCCCGGATTGGACTCCCAGTCGTTCTCGATCATGTACTTGATGGCGGCGCCCATGGTGCCGACGTGGATGATGATGCCCGTCGAGGTCAGCACGCAATCCCCGGCGGCGTTGTACAGGGTGAAGCACAGCTCGCCTTCCTGCTCGACGATGGGCGAGGCGGCGATCTTCTTGGCCGTCTCGCGGGCGTGCACCAGGCCGCCGCGCAGCTTGGAGAACATCTTTTCATAGGCGATGGGATCATTTTCCTTGAAGGCCAGGGCCTTCAGGCCGTTGTAGTATCCCGTCTTGGCGGTGCGGGCGAGCACGCTGTCGCGGTTCTGCTTCAGGGTCTTGCCACCCCCGGCGAGGCCCAGACGGTCCGTCTTGGAGATCACATTCATGGGGTCTTCCTCCCTTACGACTCGGTTTCCGTCAGATGGAACAGGCGGTGTTCGTCGAGCCAGGCGACAAAGCCGTCGGGCACGACGAAGGTGGTCGCCGGGGATTCGATGATGGCCGGGCCGATGATGTGATTGCCGGCGTTGAGGGCCTCCATTTCCCAGAGGGTGGCGTGGACCCAGTGGTTGTCGCGGAAGAACGGCCGGCGGCCGATGCGCGCGGCCTCGGGCGGTGTCTTGCCGTCCAGCGGCTCCTTGGGCAGGTGGGGCTTCTGGGTCGCGACGACGCCGCGCATGATGGCGCCGGTGACGCTGAAACCCAGTTCCGGCGAGCGCGCGGCGCTGGCGTAGACCCGCGCGTAGGTCTCGTCGAAGGCGTCGACCAGCTGACCCCAATCCTCGGCCGTGGCCGCCGTGGTGACGGGGGAGTCGATCTCCAAATCGTTGAGCTGCCCCATGTACTGCATGCGGTAGCCCGGTCGGAGAGTCACCTCGGCGGCGTCGAAGCCGTTGATGGCGAACTCCTCGATGACCTTGGCGGCCAGTTCACGCCAGGCTTCCTGCAAGGCCTCGACCGCCTGGACCTTGAAGGCGTCGGGCGCGCCGTTGGGCACGGCCACGTCCACCGACTTGTCGTAGCGGTACTCGAAGTCGGCGGTGGCGCAGCCGAAAGCCGAGAAGCCGGCGGCCCAGGCCGGCACGATCACGTCCTTGAAGCCCAGGCCCTGGGTGTAGCCATAGGTGTGCACTGGTCCGGCGCCGCCATAGGAGAAGCAGACGAACTCGGTGGGACTGTAGCCCTTGGCGCTGATGGTCGCCCGCAGGTGGTCGCGCAGGCTGAGGTCCAGCAATTCGATCACCCCGGCGGCGGCTTCCTCCACGGACAGCCCCAGGGGATCGGCGATCTGTGTCTTGAGGGCGGCATGGGCGCGCACCACGTCCAGCTTGATATGGCCGCCCAGGAAGTTATCGGGGTTCAGGTAGCCTAGCACCACATGGCAGTCGGAGACGGTCACGGTGTCGAGGCCACTCTCGGGCCAGCAGACGCCCACGCGGTAGCCGGCGCTGTCCGGCCCCAGCTTGATGGCGTTGGTGTGGGGATCGAGGCGTACGAAGCTGCCGGCGCCGGCCCCCACCGAGTCCATGGCGACCAGCGGAAGGGACAGCACCAGGCGCGCCATGTCCGGGTCGGCGGCGATGGCGAAGTTGCCCCTGGTGATCAACGCCATGTCGAAGCTGGTGCCGCCGATGTCCGAACAGGCGATGTTGTCGTAGCCCAGCAACTCGCCCAGGAACTTGGCGCCGATGACCCCGCCCACCGGGCCGGACACCATGGTTCGCGCCAGCTCCTTGGCCTTCCAGCTGATGGTGCCGCCGTGGGTGG
>Ga0126339_10002642_pt1 | contig 12889 bp, 8 predicted proteins | sample OrbTmetagenome_2_FD_92532 | JGI IMG/M metagenome (GOLD analysis project Ga0126339, IMG submission 92532) | Coral microbial communities from Petempiche,Puerto Morelos, Mexico - Orbicella T R C metagenome | ecosystem: Host-associated > Invertebrates > Cnidaria > Coral | place: Petempiche,Puerto... | reverse complement strand
TGGTTTCTTTTTATTTGACTCCATTTAAGAAATAGAAAACATGTACCGTGTTTCTATCGAGTTATAGAAACACGAGTGGAAGTTTGGGAGAACGAGAAATGCTGTGGGAACACAAGCCGCAGGCGAGTGTTTTCACAGCTTTTTCGAGTTTTACAAACACCGCGACGAAAAATAGAAAAACAGCTTGTTTACTTTGATCATCAAATGAAAATTCTCTTTGCTCATGCCATCATTACGTCAACAGCTTGTGCTAGTTCTGTGTTTCCATCAAGTTACAAAAACACCATTTTTAACCAATCAGCGCACGTATTTTCTTAGGGCTGTTTTCTAAGAGCACATTAATGCATGAATACAGCTGGCGATTCACAAGAGAGTACCTGCTGGAGCTCCGGTGGGGGCCACGTCTTACTGAAAGCACTGTATTTAGGACCAAAATGGCTGAAATTGATACCCTATTTATGACCAAAATGGCTGAAAAACCATACCCTTTGGGGCCGCACATACCTGTATAGCCCATATGAGGGAGTACCCCCCCCCCCAATACCCTATACACACTTGGACTAAACTATTACTTATTGCTACAAAATTTCAGTGCAAGCCATATTACTTTCAAACTCTGCTAGAAACTCACTCCATAACAACATAACAGAGATGTTTATGAACATGTATCTATATTATGAAAGTGTGTACACTACTTGTCATGCGTGACTGACAAACTATTTACAATGCATGTAAGATTGTTAGTGTGTTCACGGAGTTAAAAAAGGAATAAAAATTTATAAAGACAAACTGTGAACAGCAATTGAACATAATTAAATTATTTATACAAGGGTTTTTCAAGTATTTTGTACAGTAAAGTAAATTAAGAAAGTGCGTGTTTATCACAGGGATTTGTTATTGAACGCTATGTTGTAATGTTTGTATTGCTGTGTGGTCTGTAACTATGCATGTTAAGACACTATATTGTATGTGACAACTAACATGTTGGAGATCCATTTCAAATAAGTATGTGCATGTGATTGCTGATACTTCAAGAAGTTTAAGCTACAAAGTGCATTATCTGAGGTTGAAAATGTAATAATAATCTCATGTTACAATAACACACCTATAATAATCATACATTGTAGTCACTATCCCAATTCCAAATGTCTGAGTAAGTACAGCTAATTATCACACTACACTGAGTATCACCGTATCACATTACAACAACAAGAAATTAACACACAGTATTAAATGCAGTCCCAGGGCATGAGTTGTCATGTCTAGTATCAAACACAGTTACAAGGCTACAAGACTAACCATGTCAGTGTTACTGCATATTGTCAGGGATATCAATAAAGTATAGCACATGCAGCTTCAGTGGTAACCACACTGGGTATATGTGCTTGGCTAAATGTGGGAAATCAATTCAATAATAACCCTAACGATGCCTTTAAAGTATTGTTTGTTTCTCTCAATAAGAACTCTCAGAAACTGTTTTGCCAGGGAAAAAAGCAAAGCTTTTCTGTTCTTATTTCCAAGAAATAGGAAATTTGACTCAACGAGGCTGGGAATGTGTTAGAATAACAAGAAGAATAAGATGAAGAATGTGAATAGAAGACGTGATGTCTTCATCTTATTCTTCTCGTTATTCCAAAAAAAAGGAATGAAATCTATTTTTGATTCTCATAAAAATGTAACTGAAAAACCAAATGTACATTTTTCTTAAAAAAGGATATACCTGTAAACACAAAAAGGGAATAAACAGAACATTCTGAAAAATTAACAAGGAAAGCTGTCATTGGTGCGGCAAAGCTAATTGCCGACACTATCTATAATGTAAAGGTTGGACAATAAAAATAAACAATAGTGGATAGCGGTACTTAGAACAGTTTGCACCTGTTCATTTTGACATATTTTACATGAAATCTTGGAATGTAAAGACCCAAGTTTCAAGATCCAAACTTTGTTTGTAATACTGTTTACCTTCTAATCAGTATAAAGGTCTTGGTACCTTAGTTTACCAAGTTTCATGTACACTCTAAAAAGAGTCATTTGAAGTATCAAACACTCATAATATTGGCAGCTTATAAAGCCTCCACCCTCTGATTTCCCAACAGTAACCATCACTCAATTTCTCCTTACAATATGAAGTACGTTTACCTTCCAATAAAACTAACCATAATCAATAAGGACAATTCATGTTTTGAGCTAAACTAGCTATAGATTCCCATTCTCATGGGTGATACCCTTTGCTGTCATTCTCTACAGACATGAATGCGAGGTGACGGAACAATACTATCAGTTGAACCAATAACCTGAGGCACCCAAGAGGGCCATCACTGTTAAGTGTTACAGTTGTAGAGGCTGTTACACTACATAAAACAGAAAGCCAGTTGGTGATGTCATTGTGTCACCTTACAATACATTAAATCCATGTGTAATGAATTATGACCACTGTTATTGACAAACTGGCAGAGTAAACTCAAAGTATTGTTTCTCTGACAATAATGCGTCATCAATGTCTTTTGACGTGTCAATCCTGTATGTTCTACATGTATGTACTATGTATTTAAAAAATTGGTCATTCAAGAATGCTGAATTTTGTCTAACTCTTACGGTGTCTAACTCTTATGGTGGTGATCAGCTGTAACTGAAATCATTAATTTGAACTGTTTGGGTACAATCAGGGTATTGCAGGTGAACATGAAATGGTAATTCAAGACAATGCTGGATGAGGGACATATGGTCAATCACGTACATAGCTTACATTAGCTAATTTATGAGTGAATGTATACAAAATGCACTTTGTAATGGACAGGATCTGCCTACTACTACTGAACACTCTTTGCCTCACCAATATTTACAGGGGGCCTCGCACTACAAGAGCATGTACACATAGGGTTCAGAAGCTTGGGGTCCACAAGGACCTCTCCATGAGGTCCCCTGAATATGGTGCCACAGCATATTTCTTCACGCCGCCACATAGACAGGTCAATAAATGGAAGCTTATTATTTGTAGAGGAAGTGAGGGATGGAAATAGGAAGGAAGTCTGTGAAGCTGTAGAGACACGATGAACAGGCTGTGTACATGCCGTTAATGAACTTGATGAGAACTCATCAGATACATCACTAGGGCTTGGACTTGGTGAGCCACACATCAAGGTTGGCGACAAGTCACCACTATCAGTTTCAATCTCATCATCATCTGTAAATTTCAAAGCAGGAAACAGATATTAAACTTGATTTTTTTTGAACAACAACAAAACAAACAAATAAACTTGTAAACTAATACATAACAACAACTATAAGATTGGTCTGCACATTCCCCACAGGACCCCTGTTAAATTCTAATCATAAACAGGCAAGCACTCCTGAAAGTGACCACCTAAAGTGTGAAGCCTGTGAGTTCCCTTGGGGAGAGGAAGGGGACCTCTGTATGACGGACCACATTTAAGACAGGCCTGTAAGGTTTCTTGTTACCCAAATGGCGGGGTTAGAAGGCCAGATCATGTGAAATAGAAAAACAGAAATACAAAGAAATAGAAACTTTCATGCAAACAGTCTTGAAATGGCCACTGAAGTATACAAGAGGTGGTCACTAAAAAGTGGTTCCAATGGGTAAAGGCTTCACAAGCAAAAGTTTGGTATTTTGGAAAAGTGATGGCTTATGGATGTTGGTCAGTTATGAGTTGTGATCGCAGAGGGAGGAAACAATGACAACAACAAGCTTTATTTCTCCCATTCCCCAGGAATGATAATAGTAGCAAAAAGGTAAATGTTGTGGTGGGTAAAAGAACTTTTATGACATAAACGCATGGGTGTTTTGGTACAGAAACTGGCAATGATGATTAATGGTGTCACTGTCAGTAAAAACTGACAATACAAACAATTCCACAGTAGCAAATACAAAAATAGATAAGGCAGCACTACAGTGAAGTAATATGGGCAACATTTCCCTGTAACTTGCCATACAACATTGTTTTGCTGCAACTTAAAAAGTGCAGCTGTGCATTTTACAACCTGTGGTTTAAGTTGGGGTAACATGTTTCACAAAGAGCTTGTGTCCACTCAAGGCTGGTTTTAACTAGCACACAAGTAAACATGAGCGGCATACACAGAATCAGCAAGACACTATGGGACCTTTAACTGATCTTTTAGACCCGTTGCCAAGGATCATCATTTTTTAGTTAGTTCAGAGTTATTTCATGTGTTTTAACTTTTTCATGACCAGTAACACCAGTGATGACATCATCAGGCCATGCCCTCAAATGGTCACGTGACTAATACTGAAAAAATGCAAAGGCTCCCAGGCAATTTACTTTATTGGGATTTTCTCCTTTGATTTAATATTTCAATTTTAATCCTCATTATTCAATGCATAGATTTTGTTTTATCTCTAAAAGGTCAGATTTTAAGAGAATTTAAAAATATTGAGAAATTCATAATTTTCTGAAAAAAGCATGATTTTGAAAAAGGAATGCATAGCTATGTTTCCAACGTTGGCTTCAATAGAAACTCATCAAAAAAGGCTCAATTTAATGAAAAACTGCCTTTCCTTTAGCATTTAAAGAAAGCAGAAGTGCACTGGATATATATTGGAAGTTACCCCATCAGCATGTGCACAATTTACACTACCAGCGCACTTTGGTAAGATTAAACAAAGCCACGTGGAGTTAGTTTTTCTCTTTCTTTTGCTCTTGTTTTTCTGTTTTTTTCTTATTTTGTCTTAGCTTGTGCTCTTTTTATTTTGTATCTTGTGAAACACAAAGAAAAAACATCTAAATTGTAAACAAATTTGCAAGTTGTTGAGTTGTTTTTATTTTCCGTGCACAGGCTGATGTAAGTAACTGGAAGTGAAATTTCACCTTCTAAGCACCGCGCGTGAGCCCGCACATGAATCAGCTAATGGACCTTAATAATAAGCACCTTTTGTTCAGAAAATGTCTAAACAAAAGGTGCTATTTAACAGCACCTTACTGTGTTTGAGTACTCTGCTTATGCTTATGCTTATGAGCTGGAATTAACCAGCCTTTAGAGCAACAAGTTGCCGTATCTTGCAATGCAGGTGGTAATGTGTACAAGGTTTTTCAACATGCAAATTGTAACAATGTTGCCAGACAAGTAAAAAAAAATATTACAGTATTACTAGGCATTTAAAACCACAAAAAGAAAATCTTAACAATATTTTTCACACAAAAGGACTAAGAAAAAAAGTTCAAAATATTAATATGAACACCATGTCCAAGCTTTTACGTGCTAAATTTCCAAATTTAACTTGTAACAAAAGCAAGAAGCTAGAGGTACATTTATTTAAATAAAACAATTATAATTTGACAAGTGCATCTTCAGGAAAGAAAACCTGGCCTTCAAACCACACGTAACTTTAATTAGTATGTACCATACAAGTAAATAGTGCTTTTTGCACACTCTGATTGGTTAACTCCGAGGTGATTAGCAAGTACTATTCACCTCCGAGCAGCCAGCGTGAGAGATTTTAAAATTTCCCACTGCTTGTCACTCATAAAATAAAGTTTTGGTCCGCTAATTATTCAGCTTGTGTGGTATATACTAAAACAGTTATTCACCTCAGTGTCGGTGAAAGTGATGGATATTTACCTCGACTTCGGTGAATAATTGTTAATTATTTTTCATCAGGTCATTATGGTTCCTGTATACCCAGCTGACAAACACTGAATTCTTATATTGGGTTTAAGTTTTCTTTTCTTTTGTCACGTCTGTTTCTTGAAAGAAGAAATTATTTACACACGAGTTGGAACTACTTTGTCACAAACGGCCCTGTTTAATTAATTCACCCATGGATTGATTTCTTTTATCAGTCAAAAGGTCCCAAAATTCTATAGCAATGGCCTGTTTTATTTCTCTGATCTCTAAAGAGCACACCATTGGGCTAACCCACAAAACACAGTATGACTGTCATAAAGATATCCCGATAAAAAAATTCTTTAGATGTGAAAAGTGTCACCAAGAGATGATATTAAAACAACAAGGCCACAAAGCAAACCTCGAGTTTCTTGTTCGCCGCAACTGCCGTTGCGACCACTTGTTGCTCTTCCGTTCAGCTTAGAAGTCAGTTCATTTTCGTTTTCAACGTTCAAAGTTCTAGAACTTCTTCTTGGCTTGGTAGTTCTTTTCACAGTTGCTTTACTGTCTACAACCTGCAACGGGGAAAATATATTGAGCCAAAACTTAAGTTACATCCGATAAACTGACAGCAATTGCGCAAAACGTAGAATACCAAATGTATGGACATTTCTCTACTTACATGCTTCCAGTTTTTCGAGCTGCCAGGCGGTAGTTTCTTCCATCTTTTAACGAGAAGTACACAAGCATTGCAGATCTCTCCTTGCCTCTTTTCATTCAATTGAAAACAACCGCTAAACAGCAACTCGTATTTAGACGAGGAGGTGAATCGTGAACTCGAAGACTTCGCGCCACAAATGCAACAGCCCAGACGCGAGCGAAAAACTCGAGGTCTGTGCGACGCGAACATGACGCGAAGAAATACTGTCCAGTAAATGAAAAGCTTTTTAGTAGCGGTGTAGCGCGCAAAGCAAGTACCTGCTTTGTGCAACAGCTGAGTAGAAAGAAACGACAGAAGAATAGATTTTTGTGCAGGGGTTGACAGACAGAGCATGCTCAGAAGGCCCTTTCTTTCGGCACGTTGTCGCCTTCTGGAACACATGGTGTAACTCAAGAATAGAGAATGAGAACAATGGCATTCACTTTCAAAAGCAAAGTGGTTATTGCCTGGAGCTTGGCTGGAGAAAAACTATTTTGTAAGGCTGAGCAAGCAGAGATTACATGTACAAGTTTGATTACTCCTATGTCGTGGCATTCTGGGCAATGACTGACCCTCAAATGGTGGCAGTGCTAACCTCATTTGAGAAGAGGGGCCGGTTCATTTAGACCCCTTCGACTTCTTCATTGAGGGTTAGGGTTAGAATTAGAATTAGAAATGATGGGTAAGGAATTTTCAAAGGGTTGAGAGACCATCATGTTCCACTGAAAATTTAAAACTACAACACCTCAGAAACTACAAGTTAAGCACATCCTGTCGTTATGAGGGTACAAAAGGTGGAGCCGACCATCCTGGGGTGGAGAAACTTATTCAAACGAACAATATAACATGGTGAGAAAGAGGCCCGTTATTTCTTGTGGATCAGTTTAGGGTGTGATGGCAAGAAGACCTCCTCTCCAGGTTGCATGTGGTCTGGTATGAATGACGCACAAACTATAGAGGAAACCAAACCGTATGAGCTTGTGACGTAGATGTGACGGGAGTTTCGAACTTAACTGACATTTGAGAGGAAATAATTTGCCAATTTATAGTAGAACCGGATGGTCACAAAATCCGCGATATAGTTCGGCGGTTTAGACTGTGTGTGACGCAGCTTGTGACGTAGATGAGACGGTACGGGAATTTCGCTCTAGTATACTGCGTTACAGCTGGACGTGTCGCAAAATCCGCAATATAGCCCGGCGGTTTACTCTGTCTGAGACGCAGGCTAAATTCTAGAAGAGCCTGTGTTGGCCGGATCGTACTTAGGCAGGGCATTTCAACACCATAGGGTCCCTTGCCTCCCCCCTCCAAGGATGTGGACCTCTGGATGTGGACTGATCTCAACTGCGTGACAGATGACCTTGTCCGTGGGCTTGCGAAACCAGACTAAAAAACCTGGCCTCCTACCAACCCTCACGCGTAAAGACTAGATAAGCGTACGTGTAGTTTCTGTTGATATATATTATATACTACCACTATCTTTCAGAGTGAACATTTAGTTTTTGAGCTGAAGATCAGCTGGAACAGAATGTTGTTGGGCCCATGAAACAAAAAGGTTCTTGTACGTTTTACCTGCATGGTTACACCGATTTCAGTCTTTCAGCAAATCAACCTGAACCGTGAACGTGACCGGGAAACGTACGTCAAAGTCATTTCGAGCTTGAATTTATCCAGACCAATTAATGAAATATTATTTAGACACGTACTAAAAGCTTGTAACAAAACAAGTGGAGAAAACAAATAAGTTCTTTTACTACTGAAATTTCAGCCTCACATCCCCTGGCGTTCTTATAAAAAAGAGCGTACTCGTGACTAAATTGCTTATAAAATTTAATTTCGTCCACTGAAGGGTGACAATACCCATACACCTAAGGCCTGGTTTTCACTACAACATAGAGAGTCGTACAGGGGGGGTCTATGGCACGGTTTACGAACGGAAAAAATTGAGGATCACGGATCATGGATGTAAAAATTTCGTTTTCCAGAATCGCAAAAATAAGAAAGTAGGCTACTCTTTTTAGTAACCTGTTCTTACACTAGAAAAAGTGTTTGAAGAAGGAAAAATAATGAAAGGCTAAGTCAAGGCTCCATATTGTAAATCGCATGTCTAAGTCACTCTCGACAGACATTCGGAGGACCCGCGTCTCAAAATCACGTAGAGTTGAGTGGTGAAATGACGAATATCGGTGAATAATTCAAGTTCTTCACGGGTCACGCAAAACCTTTTGGTCACGGATCATGAAGAATAATTTCCTGAATCCACGTTTCACGGAAAATAAAATCAGCTAATCACGCATCACGAGAATACCGCTGTACGACATTCAAAATAAGCACAAGCTTAAGCATAACGGTAGTGAGAACGCCCATAGCATATGCTAAGCTCAAGCATACGGTACTGAGGACGCGCACAACACAAGCATAAGCACAAGAACAAGCAGAACAAGGCAATTATCCATTCTACGCATGCCTTCGTGGTTATGTTCGTGTTCTGGGCGTGCTCACTACCGTTCTGCTTACGCATGTGCTTATGTCAGTGAGGACGGCCACGACATAAGCATAACTCTAAGCCTAAGAATATCAAAACCTTGCGTTCTTCTTATGCTTATGCTTATGTCGTTATTGTGTCCAGTGAGGACATGCTGGCATAAGCGGTTGGTATAAGCATGAACATGTGCATAAGCGTAAGACTATCAGCCAATCAGCGAGCACTTTATGCTTAAGTCAACGATGTCCTCACTGAACATAAGCATAAGCATAAGAAGAAAGTTTATGCTTATGTCGCGGCCGTCCTCACTAGCGCATAAGTGTCTTACACTTACGTTTATGCTTATGCTTGCGTCGCAAGTGAAACCGACGGGAGAAATAACTGAAGATGAACCACCGACATGACAGGTAACCTTGTTGTCAAAACTGCGCTGGCCATCTGATCTCCTGTTCTTCCAACACAAGCAGATAGTCGGGAATAAGCCACTCGAAATAAGCTTACCTATATCTAGACTCTTCTCTTTTCTGTTTGGTCGTTTCAAAGAGAAAAAGAACTGCACGTGTTCAAGATGCTGAGAAGCACAACCAGTAGCCTTTCCTAGTTCGAGAAGCTACAGCGCAGAGAATTGCGGCAAGTGATAGCTGAATCAAACGCCTATAAACAGGCTAACAATAACCCGAGATCTAAGCCCTATAGCTTTTTTATGTCATACCTTCCTTACAAAAAGGTACCCTTTTCGACATATCCACAGTAGGCAAATTGTATCCCTTTTCTATACGTTTAAATTTGAATTGAGTCAGCTTCAGCTGTTAGGTGCGTCTGTTCGAAATATTTTTTAAGTTTCCCCTACCAATTTCTCCTACTAATTCAGCTCATAGAGTCCCTACCCTCTTATCAAACCTCCAGCCTGAAAGAGGAACCCTTACGTCAAATGGCTGCAACGCACGTTTACCGGAACAAGCAAGCTCAAAACTATCTTAAACAAATCATTCATGTCACATGGCAACTACATTACGACATACCTGGCAGGATTCAAGACTTCCACTTTAATTGTTGTGTATATACATGTATATTTGACAAAGACTAGAGAGGGTCTACCCTATGCATGGTGAATAGTTATCATGATAACGTTTCCCAAAAATAACGAAACTAGTAAACCTATTTATTCACGACTAATCTTTTCAGCATTTCTTGGTTAATAGGTGGGCTGAACGTCAATAGCGGCATTTGCGAAAAATGAGGTAGAAGTCAGCGGCGGATCCAGACCTTGAGCTAAGGGGGGCCCCGGTTTTGTTTTGCTTGCCCTGTCGTCTTTTCTTCCTTCTGCGATTTCCTCTTTTTTAACCCAAAATAAGGGGAGGGGGCGCGATCTCCCCCCCAACTAGATCCGCCAATGGAAGTGACATAGCACAATGGAGGCGTAAATGCCATGGACGACACTCAAGTGAGACTTCAACTGACGTAACCAACCCTGAGCTGCGCCTAAATTTACATCGTCTGAAGTTTCAACGATTTGTTTGTCGTTTCTTGGAGGAAAAAACACCCACTGCTCTTAAACATTACTTAAATATTACTTTTATGAACAGAACTCAAAAAGATACAGAGAAATTAATTTATTGCCAAAGAGTAGGATCGTATGCGCTATTTTTAACAGCTACTTAAGCAACTTCCCCTGTCATAACTACATGATTGCTTTAATTTTCTCCATTTCAGACACTCGCAATTTGCAAACTTAATAATTGAAAACTCATATGAACTAAAACGTACCCTGTTAAGTTATTTCTAACATGGCTAGTACTTAAAATTAGACATTTTTGACGAAATCGGCAAGTGCTAGGAGAGTAATGAAGAAAACTGAAAAGAATAACCATGAGAATTTTTGTTCCACTGTACATTTGCAAAAGCCATTGCATTACATAACCAAGGTATGACGTGCAAGCTGCTCAGTCGTATGCTACACAATAGCTTACAAAATAAAGGCCCTTTAGAGGGACAGGTGCCAACCATGATTAAATTATTCAGCAAGGTCTCAAGACACTCCTATGGTCTGATTTAGTAGGACAGCGCTAAAAAACATAAAGGCAGCTTGCGAGGTAATGTGATGATCGACAGGGAAGTTTGTAATATGGACAAAGTTGAAAATAACCGACTCATTCGTTTGGCAGTTAAAAAAATATATTTTGTTGCAACTAATCGAGGAAATCTACATTTCCATTTATTAATTAGTTTGAAGCGAATATTTCCCAATGCTTCGTTACGTCAACATACACTGCTTAAAGGAAAACCACTACATTATTATGTATTTAGGACTGAAAAAAAATATGAAAAAATATAGTAATCCTGTGATAAATATTTGCAACTGTTACGTAAAAAGCTCTTTATGATGGAATTTTTTTCTTAAAACAACGACACTCTATCTTCCTACTGTACTTGTTATAGTTTGAACTACTGGCAGAATTCAGGGCCACGTTAAAAGACATATATTTCTGCGAGGTCTACTGCGAATGATCTCCCAATGTCTCATGTATTAATTAGCAAAATGTGATTAAAGTCCTGGTAGTACGGTTCGTTTCGTTCATGATCAGTAATGTTCATAAATTTCTCTGTTTACATTAGGAATGTTTTGTTGATCATGACAAAAAAGAGGGTACAAAATAAATTCACATGCCCATGTTTAACAAAGTTTGAAGTAAGTGCGACGCTCTGTATGACAACAAAATTCACACATTTCTCTTGATCTCACACAATGAATTTTTGAAAAAAGTCCCTGGCTATAGACACGGCCCTGTATTCTTTAGTTAAGTCTAGTACCACATGCATATTTTGTACAAAAATAACTTGGAATGATACTTTTTTGTTACTAGCGCTCATCTGTTTCTTTGCATGCAAGCAGCGATAAGTTCTGAAATTTGACAACTATTCAATCATCTCATACTGTAACATAAACATTTTAACAAATAGAAAGTCCTAATCGAACAAAACTAGCAAACTGTGTCACAAAATTAAGCATCTCCTTTTATTGCTGTTTTTGTTTTTCTTTTCTTGCTCATCCATCTGGGCGTAAAATTTCCTGCAAAGAGCACACAAAGCTGTATAAATTTAACCTATTATCAAAATGTAGGTTCTCTAGGTCTTTGTGTTTTTCCTATAGTCACAATCAAGTTATGACAAATGGCCAGGTCGATACGCGTACTGCTGTACAAAGACTACAGTACAGACACAAAAAAACCATGCTGTACCTGATAGCTCTAACAAGGTCGTGGAATGCAGCATCAACATTGGTTCTTTGTTTAGCGCTGGTTTCAATGTATTCAATCTGTATAACAGATAATGCAATGCTGGTCAGTTACTTCAAAAGTAATACCTTCACTTTGGGTTAATTAATACAATTTCTTTCTCGAACTCATTAATGATTCATCAAGTTTAAACAAAGGAAATTATGACCGTGACAAGTGTTGGGATATCTGATCTTAATTAACATAGATTTTTATGCTTATATTTCTCTGTTTGCTCCTTAGTTTTAGTTCCGATTGAGAAGATATACATGTATCAAACACCCAAAACAGTGTTTGACCACATTTTGAAAGTTCAAAGGACCTCAAAGTTCTTCAAAAATAATCTGCTGCACATCATATTTTCAACTTTCTTCTTGGTGTTTGGAAATATGGTCAAAAAATGTCTTAGTGCAAAAATGCAAAAAGACAGTGAGTGGGTTGGACCACCCAAAACACATTCAAGTAACAGTTGCAAGTGTAGGATCTTTCCTTGAGATACTAATTACACATATGGTTGACCAGGCCTATTGGGGGAGGTTGAAGAAGTCCAAGTGTATATTTTCTTGGAAACGTTGTTTGAATCTAGTGCTGCTGAAACCCTTCATGGATATCTTGGCATCTTTGTTTGCCCCTTTAATAAAAGCATGCATGAATCTTGAGTTTAGAATTTTTGGTGCCCATTGTGCAACTATTCAAAGAGATGGAGTCTTAGAGCAGGCCTAATTTCACAACATGTAATTTCCAGTGGTAACGCATGCCAAGAAGAGAAGGAGTTGTAGCGATATGAGTTCTCTGCATTGCTGGGCTGGATGGAACAGGTGTTGTCTTGCACCCCTAATGTTTGTT
>Ga0126339_10002640_pt1 | contig 12892 bp, 5 predicted proteins | sample OrbTmetagenome_2_FD_92532 | JGI IMG/M metagenome (GOLD analysis project Ga0126339, IMG submission 92532) | Coral microbial communities from Petempiche,Puerto Morelos, Mexico - Orbicella T R C metagenome | ecosystem: Host-associated > Invertebrates > Cnidaria > Coral | place: Petempiche,Puerto... | reverse complement strand
TCGTCGTCGTCGTCATCTTCGTCGTCGTCGTCCTCTTCGTCTTCAAACATGCACATAAAAAATCAGACTAACAGAAAACTTGGAGGAGAAGAGAGTTTTGGATTTGCTTGAAAGGAGGGGTGCAATTTGGATTAAATAAGCACAAGTAAATTTTCAAAGACTTAAAAAGATCGCGCTAGCCTCTAGAACGAGAGCAATATGTGCTCATTTATTCCGAATTACAAGAGAAAAATCATTTTATAACTTGGAATAATATACAGGTAATTGAATTTCAACTTTCCGTACTCAACTTCAATTTTCTGTATTGTAAAAAATGATGAAACGGGACATTGTTAGTTGACAAATTGAACGGAAATCTGCATAGCGCTTTGATTACTTTGCCGCATCGCAAAAAGCAACACAGAATATTATCTTGTTTTCAAAAATTCAAATGAGGGATTCAATTCGCTGTGGTTGAACTTCTATTCTGACGATCTAAACTATTTGTTACCAGTAAAAGAGCAATTTTGCTCGCTTTGCTTACCCCTTGTAACTTTGCTTAACTTTCCCTGATTCTAGAAAATATCAGTTTTCTCTTCCAATATCGTGCCAGGCACGTGCGACGAGTTGCTGTTTGTCATGAAACTGATTGTCACTTCGTGTTACAGTGTATAGCTTTCCTTCATTTAAAGGTTTAGTTTAGTGGCGAATTTGATTCCATTCTTAAATACATTAAGCTAGTAGGTACTTGTCTACACAGACAAAGTTACCTAATGGCCAATATGGGTACGTGTTAAATAAAAGAAAAAAAAAAACACAGGCAACCAATTAATCCGCCAAGTTCCGTTTTGATTACCCAAAAAAACAGGGGAAAAAAAACCGTTGCTGCCCTACGTCCTTCTCAACTTGACTGCTGTTTGCTGTATTGAGACAAATTTTGCCCTCGGTCTTGGGCCTCGGTTGTACCGTAATGACTTCAGCCAAAGTTTTCGATTATAAATTAGAAATAGCAAATAGCATGTCTCTTACCAGGAATACCCCAGAGAGGTTTCAACAAAGCCAAAAGACAGAGTAACGCCAAAAATTTAGAGGCCATTTCTCCTTCTTCTCGGAACTCTACAGGTCTTGCGTGCTAAGTGGTGTGCTCAATTTCTACCTCACAAGTTAACGACTGATCTAGAAGACACAAACATGTTACTCATATCGATCGCGGCATTGACTGATGTTTAATCTTTGATATGGGCAAAAAACACTCCAATTTTAGAAACACTTAAAAAAGATGCAATAGCTGAAAATAAAGAGCAACGAGAGAAACGCTTCACTATTTAAGTGAGTCGCAAAGTTACACAAGTTCTTCTTATTCAGTATTTATTTACCCTGAGCGGGGATGGTTTCGCTCAATATAATATTGTACCGTAGTCAGTGCTTGTGCGTGTTACCAAAGTGCTATATTTTAATCTGAAGTCAATAAAATGCACCGGAAAAGAACAGAGGCCTGTAATCACGTTACAGTAGGTTCCCACATTGACGATTTGCAAACCTAATTGTCGTTTTCCCCTTAAAGATAAGACTCAGATGAAAGCACATATTCACACACCATCAAAAGTCTCTCGTCGGAAAAACCTTGAAAAACACAATTTTGGAGCAGCGAGTGCTTTTGGAAATTACTGACGATGTGTTTGATGTAGTCTTTCGTACCGGTTGATCGGAAATGTTGAAATGCTCTGTAACACTGAACCATTTCTTTATGTGTTCTTATTCTTTATGACTTCCATCAAAGACACGATAGCCAGAAACCGAAACAGGTTTACTGGTATTGAAACTACATTAACTTTATTGTCACTAATGTTTGTATTTGTCAAGTACAATATGAAGGCCACTCATCACAACCTCTCCGTAACCGTGTCAAAGCAGCTTATAAGACGATTCTAAACTAAAATTCATGAGCAATGCAAACCGTTAGAAATCATAGTATGCTAGCCTCATTGCATGGGTATCGATCGGTATATGATATTTGACAACAATGCAAATGATACACAAGGAATTCAGCGACCGGAAATACTGATCTATGAGCAATAATACAATAAAAACACTTTACCTCGTTCCCTTTTTGTATTTCTTGTGTCGCCGTCTAGTTTTAGGCCACTGGCTTTAATGAGAATATCACGAGCTTCAGCTACTGTGTTTTCTTCACATAGGAGATTATCAAGATGCTTCACTATAATTTTTTTTAGGAGAAAATAGTTTATAAACTTGAACAAAAAAGTTCGTTGAGACGGCTACACTAAAAATAAAAAAGGCTGCACCCGGGTAGAATACAGCTAGGTTCAATAATGCCGAAAGTGGCAAGTTATGTTCTGCAAAAAAAGCAGAAAGCTTAACGTTTTCTTTTTTTTTTTCGAATTAAAAGAATTCAAAAACAAGCAATCAACAGCAATGACAAGCAATTTTTTTTCATTACTATAAACGTAAGCCTGGCAGCTAAATGTAAAAGAAACCCGAAAAATCACACCTTTTAAGCCAATATTGCTTTTATCTCTTTAATACAGCTTATCATAGATTTTCTCAGCGTCCAAAAAAAGAAACAGAAATGCTTGAAGTGACAGACACCCTTCAAGGTACAATTCATAACTAAAGGTTTAATGCCTTTCCACAATAGATCACTTTCGTATTCTCGGTATCGGACTGGAACTAGCTTGAAGCTGAGGGTAATGTGCGGGGAGTGTTTGCAAATGCAAATAACATTAATCTCTTTTTAATGATATTCCCCCGCGCAAGCCTCCATTACAAGCTAGTGCTAGTCCAATACCGAGAACACGAATATGGTCTAATCAGTTGATGGTACATTAATGATACACACATGTACATTGTATCGGATTGTAGAAACAAGAAAAACGGACAACTCTGATTGCTGGATAATCATGTGTCTCTACTGCCATTATCCTGCTTTAATAGAGCCCATCTTCTTATTAGACAAGCTAGGGGTACACAAAATATCCCAATTATGCGTGTGTGCGATTGTCAATCAATGGCCAGCTGTAAATGTAACTGTTGTCTATCATGGGGATTTTAACGTCATATTCTTAATTTTGGGGTGTTAATTGTTTCTTATATTAACTTGAGTGCAATACTACTTTTTTATTCTGCTTGCGGTCGCGGGCAAAGCATTAGTGCATTTGTATTGGTATTTAATAAAGTCTGTTTTTTTATCAACTTACACTTACACTTTTATCAACTTACACTTTTATCTTTTTCTTATTGTCAAGCGCTTTATACATTAGCCTCTGGCTCGGATATGGAAGGCAACCTTATCACACGTTTGAATTAATAAATTGATTGATTGATTGATTGATTGACTGATTGATTGACAACAAGCTTGAAATACAATGTTGAAGCCCCAATAATACATGCCTGGAGAAAACGGTAAGAAGTAATGCTTTATCTTGCCTTTTAGAATTGAAACAATTTATGACCAGTATTGAAGCAAACCAGCTCTAAATCACATTGAATAGCAAGCATGGAATTACATACAAACAGATGGAACCAAATTTCCCGTTAAATAGTGACCCGCCAGACGAGGACAAGCTCTCCTCGTCGAATTCTTTTTCTTCTGCTTCTTCAGGAAAATCACTTGCATCTGCAGCATCGCTGGGATATGCATCATCAGGGGCATCTGTAGCACCAAAAATAATCCTAGGATCCCTTAAATCTTTAGCAACAATAGCTTTTCCTCCAACACGAACATTCGGAACCATGAAGCCAGCCCCTGGAACAGGGTGATTTGCGGTAGCAAAGCGATCTTCATCATCACTACCCTTCGCAATGACCCCAGCAACTTCATTACCCAGAAAAACAACAGCATGACCTGCCTCTTCGGCATCTTCGTCACCTCCAACACCTCCAGCATTACGAATGTTAGACCCTAAAATTACAGGGGCACTGGCTTCTGCAGCATCATCGACATCTTCCGCGCCACTAGCTTCTCCACCACTCTCTTCTGTCTCGCCAAAGTCAACTGCCTCAGCACTGGCATCTTCCACGCCACTGGCATCTTCGCGTGCGGCAATGGAAAGTGTACGATCACGTGAATCTGCTCCATAAATAGTATGTCCAGCATTTTCGGCATCTATAGCACCGACAAGAATTGAAAATTAAAAAGTCAAAACATTTTTGGCACATTTTGGAGAGACTTAGAATATAGTTTAGACTATTTAACGCCCAACATCCGGCAGAGTGTTTAGCCCATCGCTTAAGGTTACTTCCCGCCTTCACGGGTGTGAAGCCTGGAACGAGTTCAAGAGCCCACAGATGAATGGGCTGAACAAAATGACAGAAGAGAAGGAGCACAAAATTCGAGACTTCCCAGTCTTTCAGATATAGCCACAGCAAAGGAAATAATGGCAATATGTAATGATCCATCCTTCACGCGCGCCAGTTTCAATTAAATCCGATACGATTAAAACACAATTTAAGCAAGTTTTTTTTTTTTCAGGAAGTGTCAGGAGCCGCTAAGGCGTGAGACGACCAAGGGTTCTTCCATTGAATTTATCGGCTATCGGATGCCGCCACACGAGCAAAATGGCTGCACAGTCTTATTCACAAGGCATCAATCAACAAAAGAGTGTCGGGCTTTTTCGATATTCTGATTGGTTGTCTAGATATCCAAATCTAAAGCAGGAGTGGCTAAAAATATACAAGTCGTGTTGCGCAAATGGACGCCCCGGGAAAAATATGTTAATTAAATATCAAAATTTCCCGACGCACATGTCATTATCCCTGGAATGTTCAAGATAAATTTGACGAAAATTCGTCAAATCTGCTTACCCTATAAATTCACTCAAAGTGGAGGTATTCCTCTTAAAATCAAATGCGAGATTTTAACTCGTAAAGATTGTAACAACTCGCGCTATGCCAGGAGATTGTCTCGCCTTATGAAACCGCAAACCAATGGAACAACAGCACCTCCTAGCGTCAATGACAATGGATCATGATTTTCCGGGAAAAGCATCGCATTGCAACACGTTTTCTATCTCGCTGTCGCATTGAAGAGAAAGACACAAAAACGGGCAAAGTAGCCAAAGGTAAAAGAAAAAATGCGCGATATAGACAATATCAAATAACATGAAATACGGTTTCGCCCATTTAGCGATTATGACATCTTCCTGGCTTATTAACTTAATTTGAAAATACCTTTTTTCTAGATAACTCGGCCGCTTTTTGAGATTTTTAATATTTTCCTTTTGTAAACTTAAGATAAAATGACTTACTTAAATTTGTCAAGGAAAAGAATAAACGATTTTTTGTGCCCTTGAAGGTGGGAAGTAACCTTAAAGATTTGGAAACGTGAAACAGTTAGACTATTTGATTGACGTTGCACTTTTTGGACAGAATACGGAAAGCTTTTCAGCGTCGTTTGCATTGGTGGATACTGATCTCTTTGATAACATAACATTAGAGTTAGTGGGTAACCCTGTTGCAGAACAACTCTTTATTGGATTTATTTTAAGGCCGCATTTAACAGCTGCAACTCAAACTGTCAATAAAGTTGACATTTACTTGTGATAATACATTGTTCGTGGCTAGTCTTACGCAGCTCGTTTCATCCCGGCCAAGGGACTCATCAGAGACCTTTCTGCTTGGCAACCTCTTTGGGAATCGCGCCTTAAGTCCCGTTCGCTAATAAAATGATGACAGTAATCTCCCCTTATATCGCATAAGGATTCCCGATCGCACAAATTCACGAGTGAAAATTGACAATAAAGTTGACAGTTACTTGTGAAAATACATTGTTCGTGGCTAGTCTCAAGGCTAGTGCCTGGTCTAAATCAGTTCAAAGTGTATCGTTAACATAATTGTGACAGCGTATTCCGTTTTCCTTGGTTTACCTGTATCGACGAAAAAAACTGCAACAACAGGGTCGGAATTTTAGCGCATGCGAACGAAAATTGCTCCAAATTAGTTTGCGCTCTACGAATTCTTCGTGTATTTTTTGGAAAAGTTTGATCTCCTTAGGAATCCATGAGATAATAAATTAGTAGCATTCTGGGGTCAACTGCTTAAGAAAGAAATTGTATAAATCTTTCAATTCTGAAAGAGAGACTACGCTTCTCTTAATTCCACAAGTAAATGAATCCAAAACGGCAGAAAAAGAAAAATTGTTTCAAAACACACTCATGCCTTACCATCATTTCTTGGGAAAGGAACACCCCAGAGAGTTCTCAACAAAGCTACAAAACAAAGGAAAAGCAAACTCTTCGGTGCCATTTCTCTTTTGTTCTTTGACTCTGTCTCTGCAGGTCACATTTGCCCAATAATGTGTTCGTTTTTCACATTTTAATTAAACTACTTATCAGGTAGATCAGGAATGTGCTTTTTTTTTTAATTGTTGATTATCGGTTGAAAGTTATATTACGCGAAGAGATCGCTTTAATTTTAGAAACAGTATTAGGCCAGGGTAAGTTAAAGAGGACTTGGCCAAATCAACTTCATTAAAGGTTATATTAGAATTTCATTTAGTGAGTACAATTGCAATTCTGTCTCAATTTCGAATGTTCCATGCCGCTCAAATAATATTGCGTTAATTAAATCCGAAAGTTTCCCTCATGAATATTCCTTTTTACTATTATTCCCGAATCGTCTTTGTTTTCATAGAAACCGTCATTCATGCAAACATTTTATTGAATTCAATATAGAAAACGCAGTCGAGAAAAGCGGCCACATGCACGTAACATTATTTCAGTACAAGTTCAAGTTATCGCATGCAGCCTACATGATGAAAACGACTGAATTTACTGCTGAACGTTTCTTTTCTTACAAGTTCACGACTCGATTTTAAATAGTCATAAGGTAAATAACCCTTAATAGGAATTTTATATATTGGATTATATACAGTCACACTTGAATTCCTATTGACTTGTATTCATGCACGGTAAACAACTTTGACATAATAATACCTTAGATGCTAAAATGTGAATTGTGAGTCACGTGTAAAGCAGCGGACAATGTCAGTTTTAAGGTGAAATTTATTATCAAAATGTAAACAATGAACTACGGTACATGTAAAAAGTTGATTGCTTTCTTGAAACAAACTGTAGTACAGGTTCCTTTTTAATCGCTTTTTTGGCACTGCGGAGCAAATACATGCAGATAACATACATATTTACGTTTCCTTGTTGTTCACCATTACCCCCTAATTATAACTCTTTATCAAGTGATGTTGCAGTATTGTTATCACACAAATGCTCAATCATTGGTAAACAGATTGTAGTCCTCAAAAGCCCATTTTATGTTATCTAATTGTGATAAGATCCAATATTTTACAAGGCTCAAACAAATTATGTAGGTACAGAAAGATTTAGAGACACTTCAAAATTTCAAAATTTTTCAAGGCTTAAAGGTGTCTCTGAACCCTATCTACATTTTGAATAAAAAATTGCAAAAAAATTGTATTTTAACTTGCTTATCGCAAATGGATAGTAAACAATGGGTTTCACCGAGCCGTTTTTTAATTAATATCTTCTTAAAGCTACAGTAAAACGGACGTTGTGTTAACGGTTTGTATCTTTGCTATGGAAACCTACTACCACAACTTGTTCAGCAATGATTGGGCATTTGTGTCGGATAATAACATTGCAACATCAGTTGACAAATAGTTGTGGTATAACTGCTGGTAAGTGCTGGAAACTGTCGTTAGCCACCCTAACTAGACTAGGAAAACTTTCGCACAAGTGTACATCTGTGGGCAAATTTGAGGAAAAGTTGGGAACACATTTTCAAGATGAAAATTATGCACTGAACACGAAAATCCTGTTTACCAAGCTTGGTTCTGCCATTTTAACCTTCAAATCAGCTATTTAATTATACATAATTAAGACATGAAATCGAGGCTATATTTTCTATCACGTCACAACACACGGTAAAACTCTTTAAATATCAACAAAATGCAGCGGGTGAGAAGCGCAGTATGTTTATAAAATACTCTGTCGGTATTACATGGTAATCACGACATTTTCTGTTCACGTGACTCGAAAACGAGGCTAAAAGCTATTTCCTGATTCAGTTAAGGACGGTGCCTACTAAATACAACGGTTTTTGCGCCAGGTTAGGACCATGCGGAAAACGAAGGTCTTTGCCAGGGCTATCGGAATCCACAAAGAAAAATTGGGGTAGCCACGCATTTTTTCGAGATAATTAGCCTTGAATCTCAACAAAAATGCTGACATCAGCATTTTTCTGAAAAAAGAAGGAAATGATATTTCTTCACAGATTTCTTTCGAATTCACCTTTACATACAGAAAAGCAAACACATTTTTAAAGATCTTAAAACTTCATGGTAAATGGTAACGTAAAAACCATTCTGGTGTTTTTTTAAAAACAAAATCGTTGCAACAGCGCTTTTGGCGTCTGTGACAGCCTTTCTCTGGTTCAGCCAAAATACAGTCTAGATACCTTTTGCTCATAACCAGAAAGTAATCACGTGTTGAATTGACTTGCCACTTCCATTTCATAACATCAAATGTAGGGGTAACCACGCGTTTTTTTTTAAAGTTATTGATCCTTTTTCAAAACTTTTACGATGCCCTTTACATTTTTTTTCCTATCTCCTCCCCAGCAAGTAAACCATTTGCATATCTCGCACTTGTTTTGCGCGCGCACTACGCCATCTGAACGTAGATGTTTAAAGTTGGATTTCAGTATAATTTTCGACAGATAACAGCTAGTTTTTCAGCTGGACGACGTTGACAGTTAGTGGCTAGTGATATGCTGCTTTTCTGGTGTTCCTGGTTTAAGTGCAGGTCTATTACACTTGATTTGGTCACACGTGTACCGTCGAGTACTTGGTAGCGTAGTTGATTGTGTCATTGTCAATCCCAGCGCAATCGTGGCGCTCAACCATGCCTTGCGTGATGCACAGAACGTGTGCGAACTAACAAAAGTGGGCACCGTCCTTAAGTGAGAAGGAGGAGATTCACATAAGTTTTCGTAGCAAGGAAAAGCAGCTGCAACCTACAATTTCTTTCATTAGAGAGTTTAAGCATCACGTTTAGGGCAGAGGGCAAACGGCAAAGATTACCTCTGATTTTTTCATTCTCTTCTTGTAATCCTTAAATAAATCACACAAAAATCGACAAATGTCTTCTACTGTTCACCGCAAATAAAAATATTTTCATTCTACTGTACAGACAGCTGAAGACAGACAGCAAAAGTTTCAATTTTGCCGTTTGACGTAACGTCATGCTTAATCTCTCTATTTACAAATACAGTAGTACACATGGATGAGTTGGAAGGCATCTTAAAATCCATAAAAGATTCTGGCTAAGTGAGTTTGGAACCTAGTCTGAACATCCTAAAAACAATCTCAATGCCATGAAAATCCTTCAGATAGCAGAGAAATACAGACGCTCGGCAGTAGAAGCAGGACATTCCTGATATTTGATATTCGTCCTATAGAAGCAGAGACCAAATTTCAGATCACCTCTTTGAATAGAACTATTTTAAAAAACATGCTAAACAATTTAACAGTACTGTTCCATTTACTGCCCTTGGGTTTCAATAGCGTCATCATTAGCAACATCTTGGCAGCGGTCGTCTTTAGTACTTCTGCATTTACATGCTACAGAGCATGGTAATCCTACATTTCGGCGGCTACACCTCATTGTTTTGCTTCCTGACTTGCAGCCACAGTTTACCATCTCGTCACAGGTTTCAGGTAGGGGGGCAAGAGACATTAGCTTGGGTACGAGCTTGTCATTCAGTCTTAACCAGCCCATAGTCTCTGGAATTGGAAGGGTAGGGTTTGTCAGGTGGGCTTGTTTCCATATTATTGCTTGGAAGTGAGCCCTTCTAATATGCAATCACGCTTCATCACTCGTCGGGTGAAGAGCTTCAAGTGACCGACATCTGGAAAACAACGTTGCGCGTGCTTCATTGCTCTCAGCATCAGCAACATTACATATTCTGTAGAGGAAGTTCTCAGCACACGTCATTGTCAAGTCATCCAGGTCACCATTTCCTAGGTTTCTCAGCAGCATGTGGTGTTCTGTGAACTTCTTCCACGATGTTTTCTTGCTATGGCCAGCAAAGTAGGAGACAGTGTTGCTCCCTGTTATCGCACGAAATGAGAGAATGGATTTCTACTGTTCACGAATCTTGTGGATTGGCAGATACTTAGGCTTCTTTGATGTCCTAGCTCTCACCCACAACTGCTTGCAGCTCATTTTGTCCAGGTGTGAAAATAAAAGGAGGAAAACATCCGTGTCTTGACATGAGACGACAAGGAATTCTGCATCTGAGTGTACACAGTGTAGAATCATTCAAGTCGCCGCCTCTTCATGGAAATCTTTAAGGGCTCTGATATCAATGTTCGGGCGGGAACACTTGACTGCATCTCCCTCTTCAAATCCACCACCAACAATGACGATCTTATTGACTGGGGCTCCCGCAAAAACATTATCTGATAAGAAAAGTGCTAGATCTGCCTTGTTTTAATCGAGGGCCACGAATTTGGACCAGAGCTTGGGTAGCAGTACTGAGCCGTCTTCAATAATTGTCGCATGGCCTAGAGAATGCTTCTTTCTAGTTGCGCACTTGATCGACGTTTCCCTTATCGGTCAAATGTCATGTCTATTCGATCAAAGTCCTTTCTAGAGGCAAGAACAGCTTTCACAAATTTATCAATCTGAAGGTCTTCCTAGCGCCATTGCCAGTGCTTAACCATCTACTATCAGCGTCGATCTCCCTGCGATTGGCGTGACCCGAGGACGTTCCATACCACTACTCAAAAGTTCCATCATGACCGATTTATTTCCAGTGCGCAGCTGACTACTGGCATCGAAAATGGCAAGGTGAACTGCCATTGGCTCATGGCTGAGAATTTGAAGCAAATCTACCTCTCTACCAACATAGCTGTAATGATGCGCTAAAGAGCGTTTCTGTCGGCTTTGATGGCCGCACACTTTCCAGCATCTTTCTTTTTGATCTCATAAAGGGTTGAAAATGTGGGAGCCCTATTTTTAGGCAGAGGGTCCCGGAGCTTCTTATGATGCCGATCTTCTCTTGGCGCCTTAACTCTATCCTTCACAAAGGTGATCAGCTCCTCCTGGCCAAAACTGTTTGCTTTAGGAATTCATCGGAATTATCCTGCAGTTTCCTCGACGGGTTGGACTCGTTGCATGTGATCTGATATCGTTGGCAACATGAAACATCTTCCTTGTTAATACAGCAATATGTGCCCGGAGGTTATATGACAGTGTCCATCTACACAGCGCTGCTTTCGCTGTCCTTGTTATGCCAACTATTCCACCACCTCTCTTTCCAGTATCATTGAGCCACTCCTGACCTTGATCCAGATCTACGTGATTAAATTGTCGAGAAGAACCTTTTACAACCCAGTTGCCCTTGTCAAACTCGGTTTTTACCTCTACTGGAAGCTGTTTCATTTGCGCAAATTACACAGCACCCCATGGAGTGTAATTGGTGTGATCATAACGATGGAAAATGGTAGCATCTTTTGAAAGGCATACAGATGTAGGTCACAAATTCCCTCTCTCTGCCTCTTTTTTTGACTCCTGGCATATATAATACATTCACCGAATGAAACAGGGGGAGCTGATCGTTTTAAACTCCTCCGTTCTTCCATTATTTATAACCATCTTTCAGCACAACCCGCATTGGAGCTCTCCGAGTTAACTAGCTCAGCTTAGCAGCCAGGCAATTTTACTAAGACTGGGACCGCTGCGCAGGAGAAAACGTTTTACCAATTGAAACTTTTCAATGAAGTTAGATTCCTTGAATGAAAATGTCTTTAACTCTCTGACGCCCAAGTAGCCATAAACGGCCACTTAATTGTCGTGCTCTTTGTACCACTTGTGACGTCATCAACTTAAATGTCACTAGATATTATTGATAAGTAGATGGTAGTAATAAGCTAGGACTTTCCCCACAATGGTTAGGTTTAGATATCGACGACATTCCGACGTCGCAAATCGAAAAACAACGATATCAGTTTTGGTGCGAAAACGGTGGTAAAATGGTCCACTATGCCTATGATTGATCAAGGTCCATTTCTAGGCTTCGTCCATAATTAACATCCAACTTTTCACGGCAGCCAGAATGTAATCATGGAAAAATCTCTCCTTTTGGTAAAAAAAAAGCTTTCTTAGCAAAAGTTAGGCTTATTTAGCGTCATGGCAGCCAAAAAACCTGACTAAACGGTTAAAAACGGTATTTTTTGGCGAAAGTTTGGTATTCAAAGGGTTAATTCTCAATCGGAACTTTGTAAGGTTTCTCTTTTCGAACTCCAAGTGCCTTTATTTTTCAAATTCAATTTGATTCATTTGCAAATTGACAATTTTCCTACACGCATAGCTGAATTACGTTTTCGATCAGAGTCAAAGCTTAAAGCATACGAATGGGTTTGTCTGTGTGTTTAAAATTGCCGCTTTCATTTTATCGCGTACCATTTAACAATTAGATTTTGAGCTCGAAATTTTTATGAGGTGATAGTTGATGAGGCCTCCAATTGTTTTAGTAGAATTCTAACTTAAATTAACGCAAATAATGGTTTCCAAATATTTTTCGACTTTTCAAATATTATTGAACTTTGGCGCTTTAACAGAATCGCACGGCTAAACAAGATGGTGTTGTCTACAGGATTCCCTGTGAGTGCGGCAAAGTCTACATCGGGGAAATAGGGGGATCTATGTAGGAGAGGATCAAAGAACACGACAAGATCTACGACTCGCCCGTACCCAGACCTCCGCCGTTTCTGAGCACACCCACGAGACCGGCAACTATCCTATCTGGAATGAGGTCAAGTTTATTGATCGAGATCCTCACTGGTACACACGTAGGGTCAAGGAAGCTATTCACATAAGACTTCACCCTAATAACATCAACAGGGATAGTGGAATTG
>Ga0126339_10002639_pt1 | contig 12892 bp, 3 predicted proteins | sample OrbTmetagenome_2_FD_92532 | JGI IMG/M metagenome (GOLD analysis project Ga0126339, IMG submission 92532) | Coral microbial communities from Petempiche,Puerto Morelos, Mexico - Orbicella T R C metagenome | ecosystem: Host-associated > Invertebrates > Cnidaria > Coral | place: Petempiche,Puerto... | reverse complement strand
TTGCGTGTTTATGGACCGAGACGGAGTCGAGGTCCATAAACTCGCAGAAAAAGAACGAGGCCAATATCCAGCCATCTTGACCGAACAAGCTTGGTCAATAAAGGATTTATTATATGGCTTTCGCGGAAATTTTTCTTTCGGGACACGGCAGGTAGTCCCGAGCGGGCAGGATAGCTCCATCTTGCCCGCTCGGGCAGCCAATCACAGCGCAGGACTTGATTCATCTTGCCCGCTCACGGACCAAGCCATGTAATAAGACACAGTAATGTGTTGTTTTAGAATTGGTACCCCTTAGGGATGAAAACGATTTCAAGCCACGCCCACAAAGCAGGGTTTTGGTAGCTCTTAAGGGTTCTTTTCAAAATTCTCGACGAGCACCCCGGTCCGTTTTACATGGGAGCCCGCTGGGAGTAAACAGCTCTCATTTATTTTGTGCTGACGGTGCAACTACAGCTTCTCTAAAGACGATGCACAGACGCCGCGATTAACAGGTGTAAAAGTGTGACATACCATAAGGCGGGGGTTAACATGAAGACCGTATTTTGGTTGGGTATTATGGTTTTAACGCAAATATCTCGTTCACGTCTCAAGCAGTCAAAAATCTCTTTGCTCATCCAACATATCTATGTTTTGGGCTGTTTCGGGCTGTTTTGTAACCTTTGGTGGATTTTGGGTATATTTGGGAATAAATAGTTTTTCTCAAAGGATTAGTAAAATTTGTGGAAATCGGGAAATTTTGAAGATTTGATGTTGTTTTAAAATTAGAATTTGAAGCTAAAAATTGGTAGACGTACAACAAACAGTTGCCCACCAACCTGGGGTGCCCTTTCAGGGGGCGTTCAACTGTCAAAACTCTTTTTTTCCTATTAATCCCTCTTTAATTTCCTAAAACTTCACTTAAATTCAGGTTGATCCTCGCCTTAACATAAGCTACCTCAATTGTTCTCGGCAAAGAAAATGTCAAATAACGCGTGATTATCAGGTATGCTCTTAACCAGAGTCAAAGTCACACCTAAAAAAAACAACAACAACAACAAGCCGGCGAGGTTAAATGCACAACCATGCAAGTGAACATCATAACTCGAGTCATTTGTCTAGAGTCAAAGTCGAGTTAAATGCACTATCCTAGACAAAATTATGAGCAAAGTTGAAATCATGCCGAGTATGTGATCATAACTAATGTTTAAGTCAAAGCTGAAAATTCACAACCTGGGTTAAAGGCAAGGGTTTAACTAACTAAAGTCAAGGCTTAAAAAGCGTAATCAAAGTCACGGTTTGAAACTCAAAACTGAAGATATGGCTAAAACCGGTAACCAAAGTCGAGGCTTAGAACCCACAGCTACAGTCGAAGTCAAGGCTTAAAACTTATAACCAAAGTCAAGGCTTAAAACTCATAACCAAAGTCAAAGTCAAGGCTTAAAACGTCTAAACAAAGTTAAAGTCAAGGCTTGATCAAAATCGTGGCCAGAGGTAGGTCACCCACAGTGATTAAGTTACTGTCAAAATCAAACAGTCATAGTCAAAAATACTACTAAAATCATTCCTAAAGTCAATTAACCCAATTAATACTGATAGCAAAATTGAACTCGAAGTTTAAATCAAAGTTGAAGTCATGTTCAGATTCAAAGAGTTTGAATCTCCCACACTTTCAACCTGTGGATTGACTTAGAAGACTTTACGGCCTTCATAATGTGCTCTTTAATTAGTACCGATTTGTTTTGAACACTCATTGCAACTTACGCAACCATGTACGATGTAGATCATTCTTTTGCTTGTTGGATAACCGGTAGTGCCGTAAATTTACGATTCCTGATCTGCATCTGAGACCCGGTTATTGTGGTTTGACCTGGCTGCCCAGTCTGTATGGAGACTGAAGATCTATTTCCGGAGGTCAACAAATCGCTTCTCGTACAAGAGTGGTTCTTGTTCATTCGGTCCCAACAAAGAAAAATGTACATCGACTGACGGGATCTTTGTCACAACACAACCTATGTGCGCGTTCACTTTTCTACGGAACATAGGCGGACTACATACACAGCGCTAATCGGTTTTCTGCGAAAATCAACTGTGTTAAGCACTTACTTTTGACGATTCTGATGGCAAATGATCAAACCACTGTCTTTAAACTTTGTTTGTCCTTTTACTAGTCATTTAGCTTCCAGATGACTCGTAAGAGGTTGGTTGTTGAATCATGTCTATATCTTTTGACATTTTAACACTACGTCTCAAGTGACTTACCGGTTGCATAACAGCGTTGTTGCCGTTACGTTGTTATTTGTTTTGAAATTGCCATAGCAAAAGCCGGACTGAAATCCAAACGTGCCTGATGAAATTTGCGGGCCTTGTATCTGGGTTAGCTAAATCAGAATATTAGTTGTGTAATTTGCTATATAGTCACAGTTCTCCACTCGGTTATGTATTTGAGGGGAATTATATCAGCCTGCCTGTTCCTGTCTCTCTGCGAAAACCAACATTTCAGTCTTACTTCAGTTTCTACAATTTGCTGTAAGAAGCGAATTCAAAAGAAATTCTGTATGAATTTTCTCTATGAATGCATGCAATAGGACCGTTCCTCGTTTATACCCACGTAGTACAATCAAAAATGAACTTTTGAAAGAAAAGGCAACACTTCAAAATTTTGCGGAAAATCCTTTTCATGTTTCACACGAAGACAACGATAAATAACGTACAAAAAAGTGCTGTGAGGGGTGGAGAAAGGTATATTTTTGGTAGTTATGACGAACCCTGGTCCTTGACATTCAAGTGCTTAGACGGTGTTTACAACGTTGCCATGGCGATATCAAATTATTATGTTCCTTATGTAACTGAGCGGCAAAGAGCATGTTGATTAGTTGGCATGATACGAACAGAAATATAAAATTCTTAGTCGCAAGAATTTAAAATATTTTGTGTGTGTTCCAATCGATCTCATAATGATGAAATTCACTTCCCAAAATGGCCAGCTTTAAAATTGTTAAGACATGCACGAAAAAAATCCAAATTCAGTTTTGCCAAATCTTGACAAAACACAATCGATATCAACGTCATACGAAGCATTGCTGCTCTATCATCCGCTCTCATTTGAATGATGACAAGCAAAGGTTTCACAGGCTTATATATGAGTTCGATCTCCTTTAGGCAGTGTGATAAACAGCTCTTACCTATAACATCATTGCAGCTACATTAAAACCACCTTGTGCAGCGCAGTAAAAAGTTCCAAATTAACAAAAACTACTGTTCAAAAGCTTTCGTTAGAGTGGTAGTTGAAAGCCTGAACGAACTTGAAGAATGCGAATTTTTACTCCCAGAATAAATTTTAATATACCATTGCATGCAAAGACGTTCTATTTCAAAGTGGACTAAGATACACTTATTCAATGGAACTACGCTCTTTTTTTTCTACATCACTTGTTCAACTTTAAAAAAAGGTTCACCAAATTTGCCCTACCTGTGAAACTGGTGTAAGCCTCTACGTTCCAAATATGTCTTTTGGCTTTTTGTTTGCAACTTCACTGAAATACGGCTGAGTTTAATTTTCGGTGTTGTGCGACTGGTATGTGTAACTGATAGAGGCACTCGACTCAATATCATGACAATACGTTGGTCCATTGTATTCCCTTCATGCATCTAATTTTTATAGATTAATTACTTGTTGTCGATCCCAACTAAAGCGCATATACTGAGCCACGGTTGACTAGAGAAAAGAAGATCACTTTAAGATCCAGAATATGGGTTTTGTCCTCTCTCAGTCTCTTTCAACCCAGGGGAATAACTTGCATGGTGTATTTGAATCGGTAGCTACTTGAAAGCCTGCACTAAGCTATCCATCGCAGAAAAAAGAATGCTGGCGCAGGAATAAAATTCATGGTACAAGGGCACTATAATGGGAATGACTCAAGAACCAGAAGAACTATGGTCATTAATGAACATCTTAAAATATTGGTCTAGTCTTTTTAAAAATTACTTCAAAAAAGCGCACTGAAGCCATGAATTGGTTGTTGTAATGAGTTGCGCATGTACTAGCTAGTGTGATGACGTAAAATTGAAAAAGTCTAACAGACTCTTTCAAACTTTGTCATGTGTTGGAAATGTGCATGGCTATAAAAAGTGATTGCAATTTGTTCTTCCGTCAAGATTCTCTATCATAGCGTTCTAAAAGCACTTAGTGTACGATATAAGTTTTTCAGTCCTCATTAGAGCGCTGTTTTGACCAAAAAATACGGAAAAATCCCCATGAAAGTGTCTCCTTAGGTGCTGGAGACTTCAGTTGCCGAGGTAGTTGAGACTTCATGCATGTTGTATATCTTATACGTTTCCATATCGGCAGCGACATTAGTATGATTAAAACTGTATGATCTATATGTAGGAAAATAAGAATAGCAATGAAGGTAGTAAATAGTTTATCTTTCTAAGCGGTTCAACTGATAAAGGATTTATAAGTGAATGAGCATTGAAGATAAAATGGTTGGAATGAGGTACTCGATTTCATACCTCGGATGGGAAGTTTAATTTGTTCACTTTGGCAACCATCTTCGATATTTGCTGCGTATATAATTGTACGGTAAATAAGCGATTTATTGCATGCATTATTGGATAATAACAAATACCTGAAGGTATCTTTGGAAGAGTTTGACGCGGTCGGTGCGGTATTTATTAGAAGGTTGTCATGCATAGCTTTTGGTCAGTCCCTTTTAGACTAATTTACCATACTTCACAAAAAACCTCGTAAAAATATTAAAGTATCATGTACTTTTTTTTACTCTGTGTAGCCTTCAATCGATATTAACGGCACAACAAAATACCCCATGAGTAGATACGCGCTATACTGCGCACGCGCAAACGTTTTCACGTGCGTGCAATAACTACTTATTCTGGTCTTCTGTCGGTCAATGTGGTTATTCAGAATCCGACTTTCAGTATCGATTCAGTAAATAAATTGTCCAATCAGCTGTGTTTGTCTCAGAAATAGCACAAGCAGTAAGGTATACGTTTAAGGCCGCCACTTCCAATAAAAGAACGATAAAAACATCAAGCTATCCATTAGCATTCTATGTGGCAACAATTAACAGAATCAATTTAGTCGCGAGATGAAAAGTGCAATCAATATGAATTTACTTCCCAACACAACAGTGACAAACCTCCCTCGCAAATGAAATAACCCACTGTATTCACTCTTTTGAGCATCGATCTTCATTGACGTTTTAAATATCCATTCATTTTCTAAGGATGCCTGCTGTAAAAGACAACATTGCATTGCCACAACGTTGAAAATCTTAAGTTTCGTGTAGCGATGATCTATCTCCCCGCGCTAAAACCATCAAACCGGCTTTGCAGCAAGCATATTTAATTATCACGAGCACCTTGCTTTTAGATACACATGTTACAAGTAACAAATTCCCTGCAAGACTGGAACGAAAACAACGACATTGTGAAACCTATAAACAGCAAATTTTGAGACATCATAGGAAGTGAAAGAGTTCTCAGTTACCTTTCCGTACGATACAGCTCACCGAACTCGTTTTGCCACTCCATAACACCAGCCTTCACTCGCTCATTCCCCTTGCAACACTAGACCAGAAATTCAGTAGCGGCCGCTATTAACCACTAAAATCGTTAGCTTTGCCTCTTCAACAGCTAAATGCCATCCAGAAGAGAGCTTTTATTTTAATCGCTGCGCGACTTCGCAACGCATTACAATGAAGTTTTTCCAGAATAATTATTCCAAGCGTTTTAGTCTTCTACACCCACGCAACACATTGAAATAATTCTCAATGACGTTTGTCAGCCAGTAATTGCCAAGAGAAAAAAGCAGCTAGTAACTAAACTATGATAGCGCAATCGATATTATTCTTTACAACGTTCCCCGTGTAGTTGAGTTTCTGATTTTTGACCACAACCAAATCTTGTAACCGACAGAGTTGTTTTAATATGTTCTTCGCTAACATGGGTTGAACAAAGATGAACGGTGTTAAAATTGTTGGAAAGCAGTGAAAGCTAACAAGTACTTTTGAAAGGTGGCTTCGTCTTTGCTGTGAAAGCAAAATTTTGGCTTAACTTAATCAATTGCTGAGGTGGCCTTTCGTAAAATAAACCAGATTCTCCACCATATCGTATTTTATTTTTACTTGAAGAAATACGTTACGGCTTGTTGAATTTGCAAGTCGATTGAAGGAAACTTAAGTCTCATAGGAAACGTTTAATTGCTGTAAAAACGTCAATGTTATTGTTCGTTCAGACAGCCAGAGACATCCCTTCTTATGTTCACTGAAACGCAATTAATAAAAATATCACCTGTTCGCTTCAGAAGTGAACAAAAGCACTCACTCAGCGCAAAACAGGAACGAGGTTTAACTTCATGAGCTTTCCCTCACGAGTTGCAACACTGAACCTTTATCTCATGGCTAGCCTTGAAAGTGCACAACAATCCGTAGTTTTTTCCTCCATGGTGTTAGCATCGTATGCAGCGAGGCAGAGGTCTTTGCACTAACTTGCCAAGACCAAAACTTTGTTGTCAATCACATGATAAAGCATGCTTCTGCGCAGCCGCAAATAGAGACTAATTTCGATATTGTGCTTATTTCACAGAGATGTTGCGAAAGTTCATACAAGGTTAAAAGGGCGAGAATCATTTTTGTAACAACATTTGAAAATAGATTTGAATTTATTTAATTAAACAGTAGACCTAAAATTTACAGTTTTTTTCAACAAGGACTTCGAACGTATAGGGAGATCATAGCTTGCGTCATTGTTTACAGAGGAGTTTTTTTTCCCCATCGACTTATGGCCCAATCGCGAAGTGCTTGGGCCGTAAGTCGATGGGGAGACTCCATAACTTACAGTATCCTTAAATCGAGGATCCATAACTTACAGTACGGACCGAGAAAACGTTAAGTTAAGAACACTTGGCCATAAATCACGAAACATTTGGCAACAAAAACAGCTTAAATTTTAGCGGGCGGGCCGTACAGTAGAATACAGCCCGCTAAACTGACCAATCAGCGCGCGTACTAACTGAGAGATATCATCAAGTCTTTTACCACATTTTACACCTGGAAGCGCGTCAAAAATACTGCGCTGCGCGTCGTATTTTTAACTCTCTCCAGGGTGTTTGGAAATGTGGTCAAACACGGTCTCACTGGCGATGCTGGTTTGTCACGTTTCGTTGGTTCTCGTCAATGTTTTGAGGAAGGAGGGTAGATGATCTGTTATATCCACAAGATGTCATAGTTGCTTTTAGATGTGCATATCTTAAAATAATCGAGAGAAAATTGTGACAAGTAAAAACACCGTATATTTTGTCATCTTTTTTGCTGTTCTTTTCTTTTTTCTTTATCTCGATATAGCCATGCTTAATTACAAAAGGTCAGTGCCATATATCAAGAGAAGTAATTTTTAATGACGTTTTTCGCAAGTCTACACATCTAATCAAATCTAATCTTCTTTTAAGTGATTAGCGTTGTGCTCAAGAAATAATCTTAATTACAACATGGTCTCGTAAACAGTAAAACAACATTCTTGCTAGTGTAATTCTTGTAGAGAGGGAGAACAAATCTAGTATTTTAAAAAGCAGAATATACCATTTTTCATGAATGAATGCCACTCATAAATTATTTTGTAAGTATTAAATGTTTTTTAGTTGATTTATTCGAAAGAATTTTTACCCTCAGACGAGTTTTGTAAGGCAGATTTTAAAACGCATACAAAAGAATTTCAACTGAATTTACAGCCGTTTATGAAAAGTAGAATTATAGAAAGTAAGTTATTTAGCATCTTTCTATCATTGTTTTTGAAAAGGATCTATAGCTGTGTGCAAACAGAACAGGTAGCTTTCACGAGTTCTGCCGGCAAGTAGAGTAGTCCAGCCTAACTGCTGCACAGTGACATGGAAAGCAAAATCCTTTCTTTTTTCTTTCTTTTTTTTGTTTTTTTTTGTTTTCATTCTTGCATTATGACGATTAACTAACCAGTCGCTACCGCGACCAGCAAACAAAATGATTCAATCAGTTGTGTTGCTTTTTTACGTACCGTAATGGAATTTTTCCTGTCGTTCCGGTACTGTCGAAGACCTCATCAAGCTCTCTAATGGTCTTTAAATACATCCGTTCCACGAAGCCGGGAGAAATGCTCCACAAGAGCCCGTTGCTTCGACGAAATACTGATCAGTTATATTTCGTCGGTTGTTTTCAATATCTTTTTGTCCAGAGTAAGGTTCTGGGTGAGGCCGTGACATGAATGACGTCAAAAAAGCAGACGGAAAAAACGTCATATTCAAAATACTCCCCTAGCAACGGCTCCCGGAAGTTGCTTTTTGCACCACAGGGGATCCACTTCCCAGAAGAGCAAGCAAGCAACTTTTTACGGCAGCCAGAACGAATATGAAACGCAAAAGGTAACGAGAGTAAAATGGCCGAGAAAAAGCAAAGAAAAGGGGCAAGAAAAAAAATCGGAACGGGCAATTGCAAAAGAAAAACAAAATTGGTTTATGCGCAGGCGCCAAATTAAAATTTTTTACGTTTTTGTGCCTAATCTTCGGGAAATCTATCTTTTTGGTGACAAAAATAGTTTTTTCAGCAAAACTAAGGCCCATTTAGCGTTATGGCAGCCAAAAAGCTGATTTAACGGTTAAAAACGGCATTTTATGGTGAAAATTTGGGGGTTAAAGGGTTAAACCACTTACTAGGTTCTTACACGTGGGTTCTTACTCTTCTTCTTCAATTCTCTACAAGTGTTGCAGGTAAATTCTCTAAGCCCGCCTCATTAGAGTAGTACACGAAACGGTAAAGAAAAGTTATAAATTTATAATTGTCCATATGTTGTCTTTATGGCGTTTCTCTGTACTTGAGTAAATGAATTTTCTCCTTGATGCTTGCCAAGAGGCCTTCAGGTGTTGGCTCTTGTATGGCAGTTTTTGGAGCCTTGTAAGAGACGTATGGCTTCAACTGGCAAGAAAGAAAAATATATATTAATTATAGTAGTCCTGTTTTTCATTCAGAGTGACAGTTATATTCTTATTGAAAAGATGCAATGGCTATATTGGGATTATCTATGAATATGAAGTAGTGGGGGAGGTGTGGCAAGGTAATGGTTGCATGCTAGAATCCGAAATCAGCAGTCTGGGGTTGAGCACTGGCTGGGGTCAGTCTGTTGTCTTCTTGGGCAAATTAAATTCTCGTGGTGCAACCCTTCTCGTAGATGTATAAACGGGTACCACCAAATTACATGCTCGACAGGGGTTTCATTAACTTTTCAACAGGAGAGCAACTGGTTTTCACAGGCAGGAAAAACTTTTTGAATTAAGCCTCTTTATATGAAAATCTTTACTCTAGATGGTTAAACCAGCCAGACAACATCATCCTCACAGCCAGTAAGTTTGCCCAAAAAATGAATGAAACCCCTGAGTTACTCAAGGTAAACATGCAATGGACAAGCATCCCATTCCAATGGGGTGGGAGACACAAAATACTCCTTGCTATTTAATGCCGTTGTAATGGGTAATAAGTGCTGGTCTGTTCGGCTGCAAAACTCAGGTGTAGAGTGAGCAAGACACTAAAAATAGCACCGCTTAGCATTGCTTAAAATAACACCTCTTAGACTAATTAAGGTAATGCATACAAAGTCACCCTCACCAACAGAGGTAATTCTGGTTTTTGCAGAATGAAATAACTAGGCGTATAATAATATTTACTAATCCCCCCTGGATGGAAAGATAGTGCACAGCAGGTTCCCTATACAGCATTCTGTCAGGTTTTTCTCGCAAACAGTTCACCAGAACCTGTTTACAGTGAGGTGGAGGTGCAGTGACACTTAAGTCTCACAAACAAACATGACACAATTACCTTTTTTCTAATCACCATAACAAAAATTTTGAAAAACATGTGAATAACAGAATCTGAAGAACGGAAGCAGTTCTTACAGCACAGATAATTATGCTGTACAACAGAAGAGAAGTAGGATACATTCTGAAAATCCATACCGCAAAAAAAACTGCCTGTTACCGAGAACTCAGTGATACTGTTTCAATTGATGTGTGACCTTTATAGCTTGACTGTGTAGGCAGCAAATAGACCCTTGTCTATCATTACATCTTACTCCAGAGATTTCTTTAATTATGGATTTAATACCTCAAAGCCAGTCAAATCTGGAACAATGAACTCTGCTACTTTCTTCCGAACTATCATATAACCACCTATAGAGAGAGAGCCAGCCAATTTTGCTTTAAAATTGAGTTAAATATTTTAAAATACATGACTGTATGTGTTTGCTCTTGTTAATTATATTGATTTGCCAAGTTAAAAGTTAAGCCAAAATAGTGAAAATACTCCCATTCAGGCACTTTTCCAAATTCTGGCCACTGCCATTTTATTGTGGGTCCCCACCATACACAGAAGTATAGACTTGCATGCTAAAATTGACACCAACTAAGAATAATAAAATTTTATTACTTTTTGCCACAAGATTCCATGGCACAGACATCTTGCTGGGTTGTGCAAAGTATAGTTAATGCTAGACACTTGTTTGCTGAGTTAGCCACTATGTGGCATAATATATCTTTTTTTTTTTGGCTGGGGTCTGTTGCCTGAGGTGCTGTAACCACAACTACATGTATAGAGTACTAAAAGAAAACTTGCTATCCCCCCCAAAATTCTGTTAATGTGACAAAAAGATATCTTATCTTATGTTATATTTACCTTTTCTTGTGTGGAAACCTGGGTTTCTGACTCCACGTCCTGCAATGAAAATTTGGCAATTTAACTACCTGCAATGTTTTTAAACATTGAGGGTAGTTAAAACACTGTTAAAACAGTGTTCAGTACATGTACATCTGCATCAAAGAATATTTGGGAGCTTGAGCAAAGACCAGCAGAAGACCTCACCGGGGCTTTCATTACGGGTGGTAACCTGTAATGCCTGTTATGGCTGAGTATGATTTATTTTCCCTTGATGCAACCAGTGAAATTGCCTGTTGTTGATAGAATTCACCAACATAGTAACAATTTTGTTAAAGGGTGTGGAGAGCAAGGCTACAGGTGAATCAAAACTTGATGACAGCCCTGATTACTGGTCCACAAACAGCACATATTCACTCACACCAGTGGGTTGGAAAGCTCTCATTTTACCATTTGATACTTGATATTTTTTATGAATAAATTATGGAGGTCTCCTAATGAAGAGATTCAAAATTTGTACATTTCTTGCTTTCGACAAAAATACTGAAAGGAGTGAGCCCTTTCTGGCAACAAATGCCTATACAAGCTTAGTTTAATAAATAGATTCCATGTTGCTGTGCATCTGTTTAGTAAAAGATCATGGATGATGTCAAAATGCGGTAAGAACAAAAAAGTGGCAAACAAGCTGTTAGGAGATTGTGTCACTGATGTTCTCACCACATATTGATGTCTTCTGTGATCTATTATTGAACAGATACTCAGCAACATGGAATCAACTTGTTTGATATAATAAGGAAACAAAGCCAATGACGTCATCTATGCGTCTGTCCTCCAACACATTACAAGTAAGAACCAATCAAAATGGGAGAGTAATTCGAAATTTGCTAGTTATTATTATTTTTTAATTATTACAATTTTATATAATTAAAAATAAAACACCCTTACTGCACCAACCTTCCCCTACAGAGAGGGTGGTAAAGGGTATTTTCGTGATTTGTGATTGGCCTAATTTTTTTCTCATGAAATGTGAAATGGCTTGAATTTTTCTCGTGAATCGTGATTTAATTAGAAGCCATGAACCGTGATTTTCCAAACTAATTCTCCGTGAAATGAGAAAGAAGTATTTAATTCGTTTGAACCGGGATTCTGGTTGTGTCTTCTAGCTCTTACTTTCGACGTTAATTAACAATATTGCGTAACCGTGACCGGACAATCATCCCTCTTCGTGTCCTTGATCGGATTTCTTTTTGCTGCGCACAGAACAAGAAGCAAACGGATGATAAAGACATCTAACAAGACTGTACTTGGGCGTAACTTTCAAATATCATAAATTACGTAAGTTCGTGTCAAAAAATGCCATTTTGTTTTAGTGAAACGTGAAATGTCGATTTTATTTCCCGTAAATTGAATGTATGAATAAATGAATTGTGAAAGGACCAATTCATTTCCGTGAAACGTGATCTTGACCCCCCCTCCCCCCTTTACCACCCTCTACAGAGTGTACAAAGACAACCAACCCATGAAAATAATCAACATTGCCGACTTCACTGCACTATATCGCTCGAATTCAATGATGCCAAAAGAAAATACCTTTGTAAAAGTTCTTGTTCCCCCTCTTTCCCGTCATCACGCCTCGTGTGGCACCTCTAAAGAGGCCTCGAAGAATATTTAGTGGCATTTTTGTCCTTCGATCGCTGTCAAATCAAATTTAACTCTACTATAAAAGTTCCATCGTGGCTGAATGTTTTTTCCCAAAATGGCGGAGAAGCGCTTAGCATCCACGCCTGTTTGCTCGGTAACCTTCGGTCCAGATCCCAGCCGAGCGTGACAAGATCACGTTAGCTTGGTAAAATGGCAACTCGGAAGAATTCAACGTCTAGTGGAAGGGGCAAAACTTTTGGAACAGCGAGTGGAACTCGAAAAACAAGCGAGGGAGTTTCTGTGGATTCTTTCTCTCAGGCACGAATCAAAGAGGTAAGGAAAAACTGCAAGACTTCAAATGTTTACAATTAAAATTTGACATAAAACAAAGACTGCTTACATGAGCATACAAGTTCATACTGTGCAGTCTTTTCATAAATTGATTACAAGTTGTAAGTTTTTGTAAAAACTTAAATTGTGGAAACCTGCATCTCCGTGGCAGGTCAGGTCAATCGCTTTGTTCATGTCAAAAGCGCACTCCTGAAGAAATAGAAAACACTTTCCGTGTTTATGGAATTAACTTA
>Ga0126339_10002636_pt1 | contig 12899 bp, 5 predicted proteins | sample OrbTmetagenome_2_FD_92532 | JGI IMG/M metagenome (GOLD analysis project Ga0126339, IMG submission 92532) | Coral microbial communities from Petempiche,Puerto Morelos, Mexico - Orbicella T R C metagenome | ecosystem: Host-associated > Invertebrates > Cnidaria > Coral | place: Petempiche,Puerto... | reverse complement strand
CAGTTATATACTAGCTTAAGTGTTCGGAAGGAATCCACCAAAAGTTCGAGTAACAAGTGGACTAAAACTTTTTACCGAGATTATTGGAAACTTCTGTGCGACTCTTTTGAATATCTTCTCGAAAGAAATCATTTCTAACAACACCAAATGTAGAAAATAAATTCTGAAGTAATATATGAAACACTTGAAAATAGTGGTGAAATTAAACTGATGATGAAACTTTACCTAGCTGTGTCTTAACTGACAATTCCTTTGAACTTTGAAATTTAATTGCTCGAGTTCCCATGAGAAAGTGTTTTGGTGTTATTTCAGACAACTGTGCATATCTTAAGCTTTCAGAAAATGCAAAAAGGACTGTAATATACTTAAAGTTATTCTGGTACAAGGTTTGTGTCCATTAAAACTGAAATTGCCCTAGTCAAAAAGAATGTGACGAACAATGTCAGGTAATAAAACACTTGTGTGTGTTAAATTTTTTTTTTTTTTCTTTTTCTGCTTCTTGTTTAGTCTAGTACACCTTGTATTTTGTATCAATTATTGAAACCTAATACATTTTTAGCAACATATAATATTTTAATTCTCGGAAATATGGCATTGCATGACATAACTTACAAAAAACACCAGGTGCCTACTGAGGAGTACTGTTATTTTATCAAGTTTCACGTGTACTTTAAAATCAAATTACAAATATAATAAAAATAAGGCAAAGTTGATATTTGTTACAATGGCCCAGGACAGAATTAGTTCAGAATTGTTTGTTAATTCTCTATTTATAATTTTTCGACTCGGCTTGCTTTGTTATTCGCCTGACGATATTCTTGTAATAAAGATGGCATATTGCGTTACAGCATTTATCTTCTCTCCTGCGTCTTAATTTTCTATATCTCAGATCTATGATGCACTTTTTTCAAATTAGCATTTCTCCCATATCATTTCTAGTTGTCAGATGGCAAACGTTTTCAAATTGCTTGTCTGACTATGTATGCATTGCGTATCTATTTTATACAACATGTATTCTCTTGCGCATGGGTATAAGCTACTTGGAGCCACTTGTTATTCTATGTTCCGGAATGTTCCGGAATGTTCCGGAATGTTCCGTGATGTTCCGAAACGACGCCCAACAAAAAACTATTGCAGGTAGCAATTACAATTCAATGCTTATTTACAGTTATGATCTGAGAGAACTGTTAACGGTTGTGCAGACAACGGCTCGTCGCTACCGTTGATGAACTAGAACATTAACCTGTAACTAGAAAACTAAACAAAATAACTTCTCTGATGGATTTCCTATTTTTAACAGCAAAAGCTAATAAACAAATAAAACTTAAACAAAAACTGCCAAACCACAGCCTTTGACGAATGGCAAATAATGATTATTATACAATCAAGGTCTCGGTAAGGGTTATCAGCCTCAGCCTTCCGCTTCGGCTGATAACCCCTACCTCGACCTTGATTACACACGTTATTCCAAAATGGCCGCCATTTAAGTATTCTTTTGTTTACTTGCAAATTAGCCCTTTTTACCTCGTCCTTAAACTCGACATTCAAAAGAATATTTTCCCTTAAACGAGGCAACAAGGGCTCATTTTCAAGTAAACAAAAAAATACTAAAATGACGGCCATTTTGGAATAAGGTGTCTTCTGGATATCACAAAAACCTCATCCAATAATTGTTTAAAATACATGACAATACACAAAGTAGTTTGTGACAAAATTACAGAATACAAATTGTGGAAGTGGCCAAAAGACGAGAAACCTAAAGAAGCCGGGTTTTGTGCATCTTTGGTAGGCCAAGACGTTTAGCAGTCTACATCTCTATCTGTGGCAGTGTGCCATGACTTTTCACACCCTTAATAGCCACCTTTATCAAGAGCTGAACATTGCTCAGTTTTTTTTTTTAGATTTTCTGATTTGTTATAAGTTTTGCATCGGAGCTAGAGTGGCTTACTCGTTGAAAAATTAAAACAACACTCAGGATTAACAAGAATCTTTTCATCCAATCTTTATTTACAAACGTTTTCGTGTCTTCAGTTTAGAGACGCCGACCCAAGATCCCGTTATTCTGTTGAATGTCACGCATCAGGAGACGTCGAGGATCTGTTAAGTCTTTCCATCTTAAAGTCTCTTGGTTTTCTTCAGCGGATTTTGGTCCAAAAACGAGGCTACTGTTCTTCTTTTTCTCTGTTTGCAAAACAAAACAAAAAGAAGTTCACTTTAGGACCATATAAGTCTACAGGGCTTACGCTTATCAGTATTCTTTCTTTTGACTCTGGGTCAGTGTATTCTTTGCTTTGGACAACTGCGCTCAGTCTTTGGTCTCTTAACCAAAAATGTCTGAATTCCTTCATCGAGCCAAATTTTGCTCGTTAGAGGCTAAGAATAGTCGATTGGACCGATTTATGGCGAAAGAGAAACTTTTGGAGAAAATTTGTGCCTTTCTTTAATCACCTTACAACGATCAGGACAGGACGCCGGGGTTTCTATTAAAACAGCTACCTGAGTAACACTAGCGAACTCGACTGACCGTAATCTATTTTGCTATCGTTACTCTCCAGTAAGCACACCTACCGCATTTGGAGTCCCTGGTGAAGGGGTCACTGCGTCTATCAATGGCGTAGACGAAGGAGCTGTAATTTGCTGAGAGATAAGAACACATTTTTTAACATCACAAGTTCAGAATGGCCCGTATTCACATTGTATTGACCAATCAAAGCCAAAATCTGAGAAAATTCAATAAGACTTTTGTTCTGTTCAAAATGGTTATGGATGAATGTAACTGGCTAAAAACGTTTTTTCTGCCCTTCTTGTGCCCGTAAAAAATTGCAAACTTTTTATATGACTTTCATAGTGAATTGTAAATTATTTGGCTTTAAATAAGCAATATTGTCGAGTACGAGTTATATTAGAACTCCATAACACAGGTCGTCTGGTGTTCGATTCAATGCAAATAAACTGGACGATAAACAAGGCAACTGTTTCAGCATTTGAGAAGATCTTTCAGAAAAAAATACAAAACAATGCAACGATCTGGTCAAAGTTAATGGGTGCCTAGTGTTAGGAACATTCTAATAAAAGAGATTTCTATTTATAAATGAAACAATTATACAAACCACTTTAGGAATAGTAGTAACAGCTTCAACAGGAACTAAGGAAAAATAGAGAAAGCCCCGCTTAATATAATTTGGCGGCAAAAACTAAAAACATCAAATATGACTTAAATAAAAAGACTCAACGCAAAACACACGCCTATGATGATGATTTATTTTTTGAACTGGAATTCTTCACTTAATGTTTTTCGTGTGCTACACAGTGTTACACTGTAACACAGCATTTGATCTTTCGTGCATGTTTGTAAAATAAATTAAACTTAACTTAGCTTACCAGAGCCACAAATGCAAACACTTAAAACAATAATAGACTAACAATGACAAAAGCAGCAGCAACAACAACAATAACTGTCTTCATACGAATTGTGACAACAGAAATATGGAAATTTCGCTGCCTTGATTCAAATAACCAAACAAAACCAAGAATCTGTGGATGCTCGCAGAGGAAAGTTTAAAAATGTATTGATCAACGGTTTTCTCAAGATCCCGAAAAATAATGACATCATAACATCTACAATGACAGGAAGTACCAATAACCTTAAAATAAAACCGGAATTATGCTATGTAGATACCATTTATGGTTGATATGTCCTTTCCCAAGGCTTCCAGACGATGTCTGACAAAAAAATGAATAATTACTTCAATATTAAATAAATAGCTGGCGAGAGTATGTTTAACAATTCACTTCAAACGGTATAGCAGGCAAGATTGTGGAGATCAAGTCCAAATAGTTAAAGAATTCTATACGTTAAGCTCACACCTTATTAACGGGTTTTAAGCCTTTAAAAAAACTCTTGTAACTGCTGTAACTATCTGGCTGGCATACCAGAACTATATACTACTCTTAAACGTCCAAAAAACGTACCTGAAAATTAACTAAGCACAGTAAATAGTTAAACTAAGCTAGTCTAGCGTGATCAACTGGGCAAGAGAAGCTCTGAAAAAACTGATCTTTTCTGACTGACACCAAAGAACTGGATCGAAAGTGATTTTCAGTCCTTCGACAGGTGATTAAACCACTTTTTGTGTGCTGAATAGTTTCTATCATTTTTTCGTCATATTCCTCGTGTTTAATCTTTACACTTACTTCAGGGATTGGATTTCAAATTCACAGTTTCCAGCTGCCTGTTTCAAGTCATACAACAGAATCATCTCATTTCTGTAAAATAAAACTTCGTCCTTAACATTGTAAACACGGTGAGGAAGTTGACATCAGTTTGACTGCACATGTTATAAGGACATTGGTATTTGCCCTCGCACCTTTGAAATAATTTGAAAAGGGTTCAAAGAACCGGATATATTACTGAGTCACGCTGCACTTCTGCACTGTACGTCACAAACATACCCAGTTTCAGACTAGAGTATAAGCATATCGTACATTTACCTAATAAAGGTACGCACTCCCTCCACCCCTTTTCCCAGAGAGTGTAATCTAAGCGAAGCTCTGACGTGCTGAAGGCGTCATACTTTAGAAAATTTGGTAACCCATCGATCTAAAAAATTTTGGTTGTCACGTGACTGTCCGTACGTATGTACGGACGGACGTACATACAAGACTAATACCTTGAAAAATAAGAGAGTAGCACCATTACCATAGGTACATCTTTGATATTGGAGATCCATGTTATGGTTAATTGACAGCTGTCAAAACAAGGTATCCGCTGACCAGTATTAGTGACCATATCACCGTTTCAGGTTTAACAACTCATAGAGGTCGCGTGTTTGTTTCTAAGTTGACCACTGACCAGGTATTCGTTTTCGAATGGATCGCAGGCTCAAGTCAGGTTATTACTCTGGGGGAGCAGCTTACGCTTGATCACTTGAGATGCTCACACTTGATTAGTTTTTGAGTTTCTGATCCGAGAAAAACAAATCCTCTTTGGCTAGTTATTGTAATCAAGAGCTCCGCGTTTAGGCTTGGCTGAATATATTTAGTATCACCCAACTAGTGGACTAATGAAAATCCTACATTTTAATTGGTTACGCTACTAAAGGACTATTAGAAATAGTCCTCGAGTAGCGAAATTGGCGCAAACGAGCGTGACGCTTTCTTTCGTTTTATTCCCAAATAAATATTTCTTCAACTTACATTTGCTAACTTTATTATTGCCTTTTCTGTCCTACAAGTTGGGTGATACTACAACAATTAGACCCTTCGCACTCTAGGACCACGGGTCAATAGCCCATTCGGCTTCGCCTCATGTGCTATTGACGCGTAGCCCTTGCGAGCTACGGGTCTAATTGTTAAATATTACTTACTATCAGATTAAGCGATTACCTCAATTCGTTGAACTGGTGGCTTATGTGTTCAGTTGGCATCGGCATAAGATCTAACAAGTAAGCAAAAAGATTTAATTCAAACGGTTAGAGAAGAAAACTTAAAGTAGAGAACTGACAAAGATGTAACTAGTGTATCTGTCAATTCCAGTACTGCTTTACTGGCTATAAGTGGGGTATTATCTAATCCCGGAGGCGAGGCTTTAAAACACTGCACGAGAACTAACAACTCGTTTATCAAACACTGAGTCTTCTTGTTATTATTCAGCATATGTTGATCTGCGTTATTTTCGAGACGAGCCTAGCGCTGATGTATTTGCCCTCTTTTTTGGTCCCACCTCATCCAAATACGCAGGGTTGATTTCCAGCCGTTTTGTGATCCCGCGTTCCTTAAACCGCACTCCCAAAACGGCTGGAAATCAAGCCTACCCAATGCGTTGAATACCCGGTTGAATACCATACTATCCCCTGGACACTGCGATCTTCTTATTAAAAAGAAAGCTAACGCACGGCGAAATACAGCATTACAAGTATCATGTATGCACTCACCAACTCCTAACTCTTCTAGAAGTTGTTCAACTGCCTTGGCTTTTTTGGTTCCGACAGATCCTGGCATCTTCATCTGAAAACAAAATTGAACAAGCTATGTATAGTGTGTATATAATCTTACAGATGGAAAGGGGCAAACAGGGTACACTTCTAAAGACAGTAAGACTTCATTCATTGACATAAGATTTCTTACCCTGCCACTCCGCAGATACACACCAGCTCCCTTACTCTCTGGAAACTTAACTCCTGATGCTTCAGCCTGCAAGACATTACCAATGTTATCCAAAGAGAATTATATAACAAGTCAAATTATTCTGGCATTTTGATTGTTCTTACTTATGATCTATTGGAGAAAAGATGCATACATGATGTCATTACCATTTTTTATTATAACAAAACGAGTAGTTTCCATGTTGCCGTGCGTCTGTTCAGTAATAGATCACAGAAGACATCAAAATACGGTAAGAACATCAGTGACACACTCGGCTATCGCCTCGTGTGCCACTTACTTGTTCTTACCACATTTTGACTTCATCCGTGGTCTATTACTGAACAGACGCACAGCAACATGGATTTTGTTTGTTAAACAAATAGCCATATTAAGTTGCACCACATAATAATTCAAACCCGTGTCAAATGTTACCATTCCCATTTCTTTGGCATTGTTCTTATTTAGGGTTTCATTGTATTAATAAATGACCAAATGTTTACCTTCACAGGTTTGTCTGCTAATTCTCCTTTCTTTTTAGTTGGCTTCTTTTTCACTGGCTTCTTGTCTCTTCTAGTAAAAGGAAAAAATTAATCAGCCCTTACAAGTGGATGCTTATCACACTATTCAAAAATTCTAACCTAAAAAGAATTCACACCTGCCAAAACATAGCAAACAAATGAAAGATATACTATAAAATATCTACTGTATACTGTACACACCTCTTCATTTGACATTTTCCTACGTTTTTCGCTTGTAATTCAGAATTCTAGTCTTGTGGCTCATCTGACCAGTGACACTAGCCAGTACAGGTTAGCTCAACATTTTATCAGGTATTTCTTAAATATTTACTGTTGTCTATTTACACATCTTAATGTTAAGTAACACAACACAAAGAAAGTGATGACATGTACTGTTCCCAAAGTTAAGTTAAACATACTTCAATCTGTAGGAGTCTGCTTGGTTCTCAGCGGCTGTGATAAGTTTCTGTAGATCCTGTTGTTTCTTTTCTCTCTCTTTCTTGCGCAGTTCAATTTTCCTTAGCTCTGCAACGAGCATTTCTTCCTCTTGCACCTTACAAATATTCATTAAATATTCATTTTTAGCATTTTAGTCTTGTTTAGTGCCCTCAATTAGTCTACTGGGACTAAATACTTTGACACTTAAATTAAGGTTCTTTACAAGTAAACATTCAGAACTTTACACTTTCATTTTCACTTTGAAGAAAAGTGAAAGAAGATACTGCGAGAGGAAGAAGCTACTGCCGCATTTTAAGAACTGTCATACTGTACTTAGAGTTGTCTAAGTCCCACTATGCCACTTACAATAACACTATACATGTACTCTATTCTGGACATTCCTACATCATCATGCCCTAACCTAAAGGCAGACTCTCCACTTGGCAAATAGTTATAGTTCACAAGTGTTACATGTTTTGCCTTGCTATCCAAAAGTAGCAACCCCCGAAAGTTGCAGCCACCTGGAAGTAGCAAAATATAAGGGCTGGTAAATCCAAAAGAAATGTTAAGTTCTGAAAAAACTTAACAGAGGTCAACCTTAAACAAACATATCCTTATCATCCATGTTGTGCTTCCTGAGGGTTCAACTCTTCTCAAGAAAATGATTTAAGGAACAGAAAAACAATGCATTTAATTTCTTCAAACAACAGTAGGGTTTGTCACTGAAGTTGAATGGCAGTCACTTAGAGTGAACCTACACTGTACAGGGCTGGTCATTATAAATCACTGTTCACATATTTTCCCCTCTGTCAGTATGGCCCTGTGTAATGTTACTTTGTGCTGACACTTAGGAGCAATTTAGTGATCAGCTTTAGTATCAATATGAAAACAATACATGTAGGCAATACAGCTAAAACCTTCAATCTCTGACTGCGTCTGTCTTATTATTCAGGGCTGGGTTGTAACCCAAGATTAGTGAGAATTAAGATTTCAGTTAAAAAACCTTTCAGTGAGGTTTTCTGTTCATATTGTTTGTCCTTCCATTTTGAATTTGAATAATCTTAAACTACACAAAACATAAGCAGTGAAAAACATTTTTTACACACTTAAGTTAACTTTTAGCCCTGGGGTAACTGGCTTTTGAACAACCCAGCCCAGATGATTATTGAAATAACAATCACAAGTTAAATTTATACAAAAGCAAACAATAATTGTCAAATACTTGTGAAATGTTTGTGGCTATTGTGCTTTAAAAAAATGCTTTATCTCACATGTTCATGATTAATTTAGTTAAAAGGGAAAATTTAATGAGAAAATTTTCCCAATGGCCCATCTGAGCATCAAAGAAGCTGACATGGTTGGCAGCTGTACAATGTACCTGTTCTTGAGTACGGTTAAACAGCTTCAGAAGTTGTCTTTTTCTCTCTGTTTCATGCTGACTGTCATATGGTGCAGGCAAATTCTGTGGTTCTTGCCCTGGGGGGGCTCGAGCCTGTAATAATAAGCCCAAAATTAAACCAGCTTTATAACAGTCATACAATTCTTATAAATCAATAATGTATTTGAAAATTAATGTTCTTGCAAGTGATTATTATCAAGAAGGATGGTACAGTATACAAAGACCACACTATGTTGTACCTTTGTGTACAAAATTCTTTATTCTATGTGTGACATGTAAATCCCAACCCCTCTTCAGTGCCAAGAAAATCATGCTTTTTCAAGCTATAATAAACTGAAAGTGGTAAAATGTATTCCGCACAATTTCATTATTACAAGTATGGTATAGTATGAAACAACAGTTATGACCTGAAACATTGTTTGCCTAATGATGAAGGTTCTTGCTAACCCAGAAGGAGGACATGACTGTTACAGCCTGCTAAGGTGCCATTTACCTTGAGTAACCTTGTAACACAGCTATAGTAGCGATCCTTTAACTCTTCAATTGTACGAGTCTGAAACAATAAAAAAATAATATTCATAAATATAGCTTATTAACCAAGAGTAAGGGCTGTACTGGGAGAATATTGGGCCAAGGTCTTGACAGCACAGACTGAGCCCAGCAAGGTCCGTAGAAACAAGACGGTGGGCCGATATTCTCCAGTACAGTCCTGAGCAAGCTTGGTTATAAGAGACTTACTACACAACTAAAAATCCTCAAGAAAAATAATGCAGGATCATTCAAACTGAATGTCCCAGAGGTTGAGTACATGCTGAGGAAAAGGCTGGTCCGCTACTTTATTTGACATGTAATAAGTTGACTTATCAACCCAAGTTAAAGAAGTCCATCGCTTTGATTCCAATACAGCAAATCTGTAGTCAGCTGGTCAAACCAAAGAACTTTTGTCATTGAACTAATATTATTACATCTCTCAATTAGTATGTGCACTGTGATTGGTCAGTTTAGCGGACCATACTCTCCTGTACGGCCCACTAAATTTTACAGTTGGTTTTGTTGCCAAACTGTCTCGTGATTTATCGATAAGTGTTCTTAACTTTTAAAGCAAGTGAAAGTTTGAAACTTTCTTCTACTCTAAATTATGTAATAAAGCATGCTAACGACTTAAAAACAGTTTCAAACTGACTCGTTTTGCTTTCGAGGTGCGTCAGAAATTTGAAGCCTTTCCAAGTCCACGTGAATAGAAATTGTTTCTGAAGCTGTCAGGCACACAGTAGAGATATAATAAATATCTTACTAACCTCGTCTTCTTGGTGCATACTGTAAGTTATGGACCCTCGTTTTCCCCCCCTTGATTTATGGCCCAAGCGCAAAGGGGAAAGAACTCGGTCTGTAACTTACAGTACCGACCGAGAAGATGACGTTAGTAAGAGGTATATATTAATGCACTTCCTAAAGTGACAGCTTATTCTCCTTTGCTTTCTACACCCTGTCCACTTGCAGCTTAAGCAAACTTATTGTAAATTCAGCCTGTTTCTAATTTAACAAGAAGTCCCTAGCCTGTGAGCAGGCTCACATTTGAGTCACACGCATGAGTGGCAAAGAGCAAAGTGATCCAGTGGGAAGGAGTCTGGTGAAGTGGCGCCAAGAAAGTGAGCCTACCCTGATCTCTGTAATTTTTTCATTTCTGCTTCGTCTGAGCGAAGTGAAATACCATTGGGTGAAAAGCGGAAAGGTGAGAAAACTGTCAATCTCAATTAATACATTGAAAAATGACCAATACTGTGGAATCATAATACACTGCTTTTCCATGAAACTTGTTAGGTCCCAGAACACTTTTCACTTGAGTGTGGAAAGTAATTTGCATTTTCTTTGGTTTTGCATTACCACAACATGAATGGCTTAAAAAGCTTGTGCCCCTCTGTCATCTAATCAGAAGTAAATCCAAAACCATTAATGACTTGCTGGAACTAATTTTTCTGCCCTTCACATTAGCTACATGTAGTTAAGATAACACAAAGGTTGGTAATTCAGTGAAGGAAACACTCATCTGTTAGTTTTGCCTTTTAAAGTGCATGTATTGTGGCATGTTAGACCAAAACAAAAATAGCTAAGAGTATTTTGGGATATTACATTTTATAATCTTAATGGTTACATATAGTGTGCATGGGAAGATTTTACTTAAAGGAGCATGGAACAATGACAAGGTCCTGGACAGGCAAAAGCAATTATAATCTTACATGTCACAGCCCTGATAGTCCAAAAGAGATAAAAGATTTGTGTGGTCCACTGCAAAATTAAGAGAATCTTAAACAAACTAACCTCAACACACCTAATTTATAGTATTTGAATGACGAAACATTAAATAATTTTGTGAGACAATAAGAATTTCTACCATGATTAGTGCTATCGTTAGTATTAAAAGCCATTAATAGACATTAAAAGTGTTTAATTAAAAGTTAACATTAAAGATAAAATAAAATATACATGTATGTTCACAAATTGGATTTAACTAGTTACACTTCACCTGATGCTTCTCCTTGTCAAATCTGTCATGAATGGTTATGAAACGAAGATCAAACCGTCTTAAGAGAAAAGAGAACCAATATAAAATAACATATTAATATTTATAACTATATTTCTATCTACAAGTAATACAATCCCATATCTTTGACACCTAGTGTTTGAAAACACTGTCATCACAAGAAACTGAATGTGTGCATTTTTAACCATACTGCTATAATTCTACAGATAGAAATACAGAACTGCAGTGTAGTCTGATTATACCCAAGCAAAGATAATTTACATTTCAATAATCACAACAAACCAGTGATGTTGAAAAGCCTTTCTTTTCCTGTCTATATTTTGAAAAGACAGCAAAAACATTTTCTTTGCATTTCTTCAAGTTAAAGAAAATCTCACCAAAGTATAGGAGAACTTGAAAAAGTTGTAGAGACACACACCTATGGCCCACACTTGACAACATTGCCTGTTCTCCTAAACTGATACACTATAGATATAACACGGGAAAGGTTTCTTTTTCTTACATTACCGTGTATATGCAAATTACCTGCAGAGATCAAACAAGTGATCAGTTTCATCCCGTGTCCATGTGGAGGGGGGGCCATCATGGAGGTACATCTGTAATAAGTACAATAATGCATAATGTCAGCTTAGGAGAATTATTAGGTAGGTGTGATATTGGGAAAATGTTATTACCCAAACAAATCTTAATAAGGTACACACATTGTTAGGTAATGGTTGCATTTAAGGGAGTGCAACATGTCTTTTATGTTTTTATTTGCTTCCAAATGAAATTAAAACCTCAAAATAATTACATAGGTCCGGATCCTTACTGTCAAAAAGAGGGTAAAGAATAGATGTAAAAAACAGGGAAGATCAAGAGGAAGAGTGTTAAATTTTTTAACCTGTACTAACTCTGGAAGAAGAACACTGAACAGCAACAAAAAAGCATTAAGTGTGTTTCTGTAGCTCTCAAAATTTTATGAACACTACACTTTCATAGACACTAGGCAAAATGTCATTTGACACAGATTGTATTCAACTACAAGGTTTCCTACAATTTACTGGAGTATTCCACACATAGGTTCAGCTTGGTCTGAATTTGAAGTGTGTTGGAATGTAAGTAAAAAATCTGTGGACTGAGTTTTTGGCAATGTTCAGAAGATGTCCAGAAAAAATTCAGAGAGTTCAGAGATTTGAAAGAGTAATCAGAAACATTCCAAAATCTTTAAACAGCTCATAATGTTGCCTCTCAACCCTAACAAAACGACAGAGTATTAATTAACAATCTTGGATTGACTATGTAGTGTATCAAGCAGTTATTTTAAGAAAGCCACAACTGCAGGTAGACACTTTCCGTGAGCGAAGAATTGGCACTGTATAAAGTCAAGTCCCATAATGAGTATTTCCCCTACTCCATGGTTGGCTTGAAAGCATAGCATTTACAGTGTAGCTTGTAATAAACCATATTTGAAGGTTAAACCAACCTGGTACTCTTCATCTGTATAGCTTGGAACATTAACTTTCTGGAGATGTAAAAGTTAAAACATTCAATAAATATTTCATGATAAAAGAGCAGACATAAGTTACCTCCGATTCATAGCTAAAATGCACTGGCTGAAGGAACAAATTGAACTAATAACTAATTAAAATTAAACTAATAACCCTCATAGTAATAGTTAATGGTCCAAAGAACATTATAGAGAACAGTCTCGTATGCTGACAGGATGACTGAGACATTTTTCAGACTGTAAGACATGAATGGTATGTGTATCTACAACCCAGGGGGGAGGGGGAGGACTCTCAGATAAATTGGGTGGGGGTGTGCAGTCTGCTTCCCAAAACCCTCACACCCGGGGGGGGGGGGGGGGGGGGGGGGT
>Ga0126339_10002633_pt1 | contig 12902 bp, 15 predicted proteins | sample OrbTmetagenome_2_FD_92532 | JGI IMG/M metagenome (GOLD analysis project Ga0126339, IMG submission 92532) | Coral microbial communities from Petempiche,Puerto Morelos, Mexico - Orbicella T R C metagenome | ecosystem: Host-associated > Invertebrates > Cnidaria > Coral | place: Petempiche,Puerto... | reverse complement strand
TGCCCTTCTTAATTCTCTAGTTGTTTCAAGTTGCCAGGCACCAAACTCTATCAGTATATAACCTTGTAAAAGTATTTCTGCTAGTCCAAGGGGAAATGAAGCTTGCTGTTGATTTTCTTGTTTATCGTCTGTAGATGATACATTGGATGAAGGTCAAAACAGCCGTCCAGAGACAAGACAGTCCGAACGCTCTGTCTCATGCCAATCTGGGCGATCATCCATTGAGTTAGATACTGCTCCCGCTTTAGATTACGCTAATCTGGATCAGTCTGGAGCAGACGATGATGAAGCTGATCCACAGCTCTCAGATAATGAAGTGGATCAGTTTCTCCAGTCGCTTAAAGAGACAGGTAAGGATGCAACCCCAATACGTGCTTTTGTACCAGCTTAACAGTGAAGCATTTTAAACATTTGAAGCAATTATGAGCAACATTCTTAACTAAAGCTGACATTATTGTATAATCTTATGGGTATTCAATGTTAGAGCGCTCTTTCATTTGAGTGTCGAAAGAAATACGCATTTGCTTTGGTATCTTGAGTGTTTTATATATCTTCTCAATCGCAACTAAAACTAAGGATTTAGATGTTTTGACTCGCCCTACGGGCTCGTCAAAATACGGCACGACTCGTAAAAATATACAGCGATACTACACACCAAAACATCTAATAAGATATATTTACTCCATTCTGACACGAGTCTTATATTATCCTGTCTTCGTTGATATTCAGATGACCAGGAGTCCAGCTTTCAAGAGGCCGAGATTCAGACTCCAGCTACGTCCAGAACCGAGCGCATAGCAGGGAGTGTTCTGACGAGCTTCAGTGACAAGGTGTTAACTGAGAAGCTGGCTGAAGCCATGGGAATACAGGTATGCTCTGATACCTTACCTACCTTAAAATATAGTAATACCAGTCACGCAACGCTTTCGAGTGGTATGCCATGTATTTTCTTGGTTCACACGCGAATCTAAAACGTCACAACCGTGTTTCCGTACTCTCTCATCTAAAAGCACCTATCGATCAATAAGAGGGCGCCTAGTACCTCATATATTTTATAATTGATTACCTAATATACAGCTCTCTGTGTTTATCTTTTGGTAGATCGACGGCTCCCCTCAGCCGTTACCTTCTGGTCCAACTCCAGTCATGAACCTGAGCGAAGGACGAATTCTTGTCGTGCAAGCTGATGATCCTATGTTAGGTAAATCCTTCATCAGAGAGGGGAATTTCTAGCGTTTTTTCCCTTTGAATCAGGTCACCTTCTTTTGACTAACGCAAGACATGCCTGTCTAGAAAAATGAAAGGTAGGAAGTCTGTAAGTTCGATTCCAGCCGTGTTACAGCTGGTGTCTGCGGATGTTGAGCAGATATTGACCAAAGGTGCTGTAAACTCCGCTTTAATAGGTTTTATCATCAGGAAACGCTAACAGATAGATTTTTAGGGGTCTTGCCCAAGGAGCGATCTAACATAACGCACGTACCTTAAGTGGCTCAAGCAAAAAAAAAACGCGCTTGTTGTTTTCTTTTGCAAGGAAATGCGTTTTTAGTTTGGCCTGAGGCTCAGGGAGTTGCTGGGCCCTTCAGTTATCTTAACTACGGCGTTTCTTTCCATTTGAAGATGATATGATTGCTTTATCGCAAAAACTGCCACTTTCTTTGTTGCAGTCAATAAACTTCGCGCCGCCGTCAAGAAAGGGTTAGTGGTGCTGGTCACCCACGTTGAAAGAAGACGTTGGGACAAAATGCTGGAGTTGGTTCTTACTCGACAAACCTTCACTAACTCAGACGGAGTTCTCCAAGTGACTATTGGCAAGACTACCGTGGAGTATAACCCTTCATTCCGCCTCTACCTTAGTTCGTCTCTGCCTCTCTTCATGCCCGGAGAGGGACAGTGTCCGCTGCCCTTTTCCAAGACTTGCACCATTAGCATGGAAATGAGCCGAGAGGGAATCTGCGACATGCTGTTGGCAGACACGTTGCGGCTTGAGAGACCCGAGTTTGATGGACAGTTGAGATCGATTGAGAGGGATGTTGGCCTCCACAAACAACAGATTGATCATGCCAAGGTGCTATTAATGACAGATAACTCTACTCAGCCATCTACTTTTCGCAGAATTTTCAGCAACTTGGAAACAAGCGTACGTCAGAAGAAACCAAGCGGTTTTCTGACGCAAGTCCTTCGATTCGATTAGCTGAGTAACTTTATTTTAGGGGCCATTCGATGAAAGTTACTGAAAGTTCAGCGAGAATTTGGAACATGGACTCCGCTCTTCCATCGACTTGACGTTTTGTTTTGTTTTGTTTTTTCTAAGAATCTACTAAAAGATACGGTCGAGGAAAAGCAATCCTTAAAAGAGCGCTAGCGCTGAAGACAAATTTCTTTACAACCAGCACGTACTTTGTGCTTTTACCACTGTATTTATTTCTCAATTGCCTTGAATAGTATTCAAAGTTTGAAAGATAATTGGACATGAACAAACTAGGTTTTTCTTCCCTTACAAAAGTCCATGAATCATTAACAGAAGTCGCTCAATTTTATTTGTATTTTTTTTATTATTTAAATTCTTACAATATTCCTGTATTTTTTCCTCTTCAGGAGTTTATCCTTGAGAAGGTTCTTAGCCTCAGTGGTCCTCTGTTGAAAGACACTTCCATGCTGGATTCTGTCATTAAGAGTAAAGATGTCATATCCATGGCAGAAGAGAGATGCAGTGAGGCTGACGTGAGTTGTTGACTTGTGGCTGTTTTAGCCTTTTTCGCTGGCTGACATCTTATTCATATTAAGGGAGATGGGCGTAGTAGATCACCCGCCTCTCGCCAAAGTGGCCTGGTTCCGATTCATGCCTGGTGTCATATGTGGGCTGAGTGTGTTGTTGGCTCTCGTCCCTGCCTCGAGAGTTTTTCTCCGAACATCTCGCGTTTCCTCCCTCCAAAAAATAATAATAATAATAAAAATAACATTTTCGGATTCCAATTCGACCAGGATTATAAGCGGACCTGCATGGAAACCAGCGAGGAGTAATGTGGCTTCCTCTTCAAATATTGTAATTAAATTATACTTCAGCAATGTTAGAGCGGTTTTCACTTGGTTATCGAAAATTAATTGATTTTATATTAGTACGCTACAGGATTGGCTTAAAAAAAACTCGCGCCACTTTCTGGTACAATCCGAAGTAAAACCAAAACCAACCGCAACTCGCTCGCACAAGTTTTTCTGCGCTTCACGTCAGCTTCATGTATTTGCTATAAGTTTTGATTCATCCATTCGATTTATTGTGTCCTTTGTGATTGGCCAGAGCAATTACTTTGCTTTTGGTTTTACGACACTCAATTCAAAGCCGCTCTCTTTTCCTGCACAGACGATGAAAACAGAGCTCTTAACGAAGCAGAGTGATTTTCTTCCTGTGGCCCAACATGGCGCGTTGCTATTCTCGGTGATGTGTGAACTGCAGAAGCTGCATCCATACTATCGCTTTCCACTGGACGCATTCATACAGCTCTTTCACGACACTGTAGCTGAGAAGAACCGAGGCAAGAAGAGTAGCGGCTCACCAGCCGCCAGAGCAGCAGAACTCGTCACCGCTTTGTTGAGGAAAATCTTCGAGCGCACTTCTTGGAGTTTGTTCCAAAGTAAGTAGTTCCCTGTTTTGTACCTTATTTACATTTTCATCGTTTTAGCAAATTCCAAAGGTACTACTTGCGCTAATTTCATTTACTTTTCATAAATACTACATGTGTAGCGCAGATTTAGTTATACCTGTGCAACTGGGCTGGGTTGTCCGAAGCTCGATGAAGCGAGAATTTTTATTTCAGTCTGCAACTCATCGGCGATGTTTTCTGTTTATATTCAGTTTTGAGTTTGAATAACCTCAAACCACACAAAAGAGAAACAGAGAGAAGCATTTTATACAACAAGAATTGATACTTTCGTTAACTTTTAATCATGGGTTAGTGTTAACCGGCTTTCAAACAAACCGGGCCTGCGTGGCAGTTTTGAAAAACCAATTCCTCTTGTTACTAATTTCCCAGTTTAAAACGATGATATGATCTTTTCATTTTTTTATATAATCTTGATCTAATAATTTGGTTCAAATTTAAGTCGAAAGGCCCCGTCCGATACGTTTTGGAAGTCGAGCATGATAGCCAACTGAGCTTTCCGAAGGAAGTCAACCTGGCTTCCGAGGGGGATATTCTTTGGGGTCCCCACTTCCCTCGCCCCCACAGTATTTGCATAATGGGCTTCACACCAGCTCTCTCGGTGTTGTTTCAGGTGATAATCACGTGTTTGCATTTTTACTGGCTGTTGAGAAAATGATGAACAACGGTTCCGTCTCGTGCGATGAATGGCAGCTGTTTACCCAGTTACCCAACAACACCCAGGCTGATCGCGTTCTAGATAGCGATACTCCACAGTGGGTCTCACAGCAGGTATGAAATGTAAAGCATTGAATGTGTTCTAAAATAAAAGGTGTCGCGATTTATTTGTCTGTATTAACGTCACCTTGTGGACGCCTTAAACGACCCGAAGGTTCATAACGCACAATCGTTTAGTCAAAAATGGTCGTCAGTCCACGCGTTGGACTCTGCCTCGCCCTGTCTGGGTTTGAGCACTGAACTTCACATTTTTGGGGAATATTGACACGTTTTCATTGCTTTTGGGGAATACTGACACATTTTCATTGCTCTAGTAATTTTTTCGCTAAGTTTTTACTCTTAGTCATTGCTCTTAATTTGTCGCTTCAGTCCCAATGAAGTTATTGTACAATTTACTACCTCTGTTTCCTTGTTAGGTTTGGGAGTCAGCAGATGAGCTGGAGCTTCTTCCAGTCTTCAGTGGTCTGAAGCAATCTGTTATGGAGCTGTCAGATCTGTGGCGCGAGTACTTTAATGTGAGATTCATTGTCACGCATGCCGCAAAGATTGCTTCTGTCTTGTCCTGCTTATTTACTTACGACCAGTAATTATTCATGTCATGTTCGTCTGTTTTACATGAACAAATAACCAGAATAATTACGATAAGCCTAAACTGTCGAGAAATGACGAACACTGCACGATTTAGTTTGCGATGATGCAACTATATGCCCTTTTGATGGAGTTCGGAGTAAAGTGGGCACCCCCTCACCTCCCTTAGGAAAGTATTACCGAAAAAGCGTCTGAAAACTTAGACACATATCCTTGCGTTCCTTGTGTTTAAATTCTATAAAAGAAAAGGAGATCATATACTATTTGAGCTGTACATGTAATGTAATTTTACGTTTATTTCCCTCCTGTAGTCTTGCTAATTGTTGTTGGTTCTTTTGTCTTCCACAGCTACCTCCAGTTCTCCTTGGTGTGACTCCTGGCGACTACGCGCATCTGACTACCTTTCAGAAAGCGTTACTGTGGAAAACCTTTCAAAGAGACCAGGTACGAAAAATTTGGCGCTTGACTCTATCGTTACTAAATAAATGGTCGTCCTCCGTAATGGTTGTCTTAAATTACCGAGTTTATTGGTAGTACATAAGCAGTCTGTTTTCAATTCTTTGGCTGTCGTTTTTGCGTGCCGTAAAAACTCAAAAGAGAAAGAGTGGATGTGCCATATAGTTGCTGAACTTTATGGTCCATTATTTGATCCAGGACTAGAAAGCAGTCAGTCTTTAAGAAAAAGTCAGCCCATCCCCCGTTTAGGCCAAAGCTACACTTAACATGTCAATTCTAACCTCTCTCACATTGTAATAATAATAAAAAAAGACTATGAACTCGAGATTTCCATGATGTGCGAGAGGTGTGACGATGTGGAAAGTCGGCTCAACCATCAGTGTTGCTTTAATGGAATAGTGACAAATAAAATCAAAAAAGTTTTTTTGGTAGGTTCTGAAACTTTTGCTGTGTCTTGTTATATAGTCATTAACAACTGTTACGTTAATGGAATAGTGAAAATAAGGAACAAAACAGTTTTTTTTTTAAGTTTTAGCACAGATTTTTTTCTGTCATTAAAGATGTGTCTGTTCATCGTGGTGTAAGATAGGATGGATGAATTTTTCTCTCATTTGTCTCACGATGGAGTCAAGTTGAGTTGCTAATCGCGACGTTTCGACTGCTATACTGCCAGTCTTTATCAGGCGATGAGGTCGATTGTTGCGTGTCGCTATTTGTAGCACGATGAAGACTAGCAGTATAACAGTCGAAACGTCGCGATCAACATCTCAAAGTGACTCCATCGTGAGACAAACGAATAAAGTTCATCTTTCCCAGATTTTTTTTCTTTTTTTTTGTATTCTTGTGGTTCGTTCTTGACCTGTTGGCCGTGTCTTGTTATGCTCGTTAATTATTAAAATGAGCCGTTTGTTGATTGCCGCAAAAAACGTCATGTCATTTCTCCATTTCAGTTGTTCCAGGTGTGTCAAGATATTGTCCTTTATCAAATGGGAGCCAGTATGACTCGATCATCAGGATACGACTTGCACCAAGTGTATCCAGTCACTAACTCCTCCTGTCCTGTTATATTCTTAATGCCGTCACACGAAATTCTCGCGCAAGGAGAGGCAAACGTGTTAAAAGGTAAATCACGAAGACTGTTAGAATTCCTTAAAGGGCTATGTCACAGATGTGAGATAATTTCAACTCTTGGCAACTGGTTATAAAATAAACTGAAATGTCGCAAGAACAGCTTAGGACTGAAAATAAACACAGGAAATTAAAAAAGCGGGCGTGACGGGCAAAGTTGGAGAAGACTAAAACGGATTGCATTTGGGTGAACTTGAACAGCAGCGGCCCGACTTTTTTTCAAGTTGAAGTCGGTGTCATTTAACACGCTCGGAAATCATCGTTCTTTAATATGGGCCCGGCATTTTGCCGATAAAAGACTGTTGCTCCACGAAGTTGAGGTTTAGAAGTCATAGTTAAACGGACCAAAACTCAGCCCCTTTAATACACAAGAATGCTTGATCATGTTTAACTGCGGTAACTTAAATCAAAGCATCCAAGGTGATCAACGCTGATTCATAATTAAAAGGCGATCGAGGTGTTAATGTCTCTTATATACAAGTGTGGTTCATTGTTGTATCTTGTGGAATTTAATATTAGTCGACGTCAATACTGGGGAACAGAAAATGTAAATAGAAAATTTCACTTGATTTTTTTAAAACTGAAGCCAGTACTCTTGCTTATCGGTGACTAGCTTATTCTAGATTTAAACAACTGTACCCTGGAGTATTGTTACTTTCCCTGTATCGGAAGCTAGTCGTAAAGACATGTTTACCCCTGGGTTAGGGGAAGGCAGTTCGAGGGTAAGGTGTATTGACTAGAAACATCGTACAAAGATCTCGGCCATTGCTCAAAGCCTATTCACTATAAAGCATAAAGTCCCTGTTCTTTATACTCACAATTTTCGTCAAGTAAGAAGTAGAGCGAGCGACCACTTTACGGCGACTCGTTTACCCAAACTGTCAACGTCCGTTCTTGTCTTGTAGACCCTGTAACTGATGTCATTAATCTAGCCCGGGCGCACAGAAAGGACGAAAGTTTGCTCCAAATGACTCTTGGCGAGAGTGTTAGCATGAAGAATGCTCTGACGGCCGTGAAACGAGGCATGAAGACTGGCTGCTGGGTTATTCTAGAAAACTGTCATTTGGCGACCGGTTGGTCTGAAGAATTCATGCACGAGCTGGAGGTCTGTGTATACAGAATATTCATATATCGATAACGCTGTAAAGGGCTTAAAAATGCTTGCTCTGATTATTCGCATTTCGTATATAGATGCGCTAAAGCATCTACAAGTTCTAAAAAGACGTATGTTCTGTCAATGCTGGAGAGACATTTTTGGATCATGTAGTAGCTCTCGTAAGGTCTCACATCAATGGCTCGATACCCTTTAAGGGAACAACAGGACAAATAACACAAACAATGCCCCTAAAACAATACCAGCTGCTACAATAACAAAATAATAGCACTTTACGAGAGCTGCTACACTTGTGAATTTTTTCGTCTCAGATGGGACGATGACAGAAGGAAAAAGGGGAAGGAACGTTCATTATATTTAGTTTATCTGTGCACTAATGATGTACTTTTTTCTCCCTTAGACAATCGTGAATATGCGTGACACTGACAGCGAGAGTGACTCTCCCGGGCAATATGCGGAGAATGGAAGCGACCAAAAGTCACGAAACGACGAGGCCGAAGATGTTCTTATCCACCCTGACTTCCGGCTATGGTTGACTACTCAACCGGAAATCGGTTTACCGTTACCCGCAGTTGTCATACAGCAAGGACTCAAGTTGGCGTGTCAGGCGCAGGAGAATTTCAGGGAGGCTGTGCAGACAAACTGTCGAGTTGCTGCAGGGTCTCTAAACAACTCCGTCCCTTTGTGGGGAGAAGCAGCAGAGAAATCTGTTTTCAAGGTAGAGTATTTTCCTTTTATGCCGAAGGAAATTTTCGCTTTACAGGTACTGTGACCTTTGACACTTCAGGCTCTGTTGTAAACGATTTGGATGTCTTGCTAAGGTTTAATTTGATTTAACTTTTTAGAGTGACGTTCATCCGTACTTGATTAATGGACTGGCGTATCTTCATTCAGTCCTGCTCCAAAGACGAAAATTCGGACAGAGTGCGTTCAGCTGCCCGTATCAGTGGTATGTTTGATAACTTCTAGTTTGTGTAATAACCTACTACTCTTGGACAGTTCGCTACAGAATCTGCCTCTTGGTGTTCACAAACAAGTAATCTATTAGTGAATGTGGTTTTATCACATGACAGAAACTCGTAAGCGACCGCAACTTTGGTTCACAGCGGCTGAAATTCACAATCTGTCGAATTGTGGACGCCTAATATCCTGAATTATTTTATTTGCACGCTTAACTTAAACTCATAAAATATAATCAATCATTCCATCAATAGGAATTTACAGTGGCTCATCCCACTGAGAGGCTCTCCGGCCATTGTGTGTAATTTCGTTTTCTTTGTTTCGCTTTCTTGAAGGTCTCAATCAGACTTGCTTGCTGGATTAGAAGCATTACGCCATCTGTCACGTGTTTGTCGATCCCCGTTATCTCCAGCAGCAATGGAAGCCATGTTGGGAGATGTTGCGTACGGGGGTCACGTGACAAATGGTCTAGACTTACACGCTGTGAAGTCCTTGGCAAAGTTTGTTCCTTTTGAGCATATGGAGGTGGTAATCCCTCTACATTTAATAAATAACTTGCTTAGTTTCTTTCTCATATAGTGCAGCTTCTGCTTTATTTTGCTTTTGTTGTTGTTTCTTTGACGGTTTTGCTTCAGTTTGTTTTAATTAGTGCGATTCCCATGAAGGAAGTCGCCTATTTTTGTTCTTGTTTTTGGTGATGTTGTTGGTTTTTTGTTTGTTTGTTTGTGTGTTAGTTTTGTTTGTTTGTTTGTTTGTTTTTTGTGATTTGTTTGATTCTGGCATGAGTCATGAGTCTGGTCGAGCAGAGTATGTAAGGTCCACTCCTCCATGATGCGCTTTTGTTTACTCTCACGTTCACTCTGTACTGTAGGATTCAGTGGAGAAGCTGCCCACATACTCACTCATAGATACGTACGTGGACAGTTTACCAGAAGCTCTGTCGTGTCAAGAACTGGGTGTTACTGGTGTGTGTAATGCTAGTTGCCAATCAAAACTTAGCAGGTATGCTCACCGAGTCATACCTCATCTCTAACTGTGCATTGTTTCTTATATACTGGTAGCCATTGTTTCTTTCGCCCTACAATGATGTATTGTCTATTTCCTTTTTCGTATATTTCGTATCGCTTTACCTAAATGTAATTAATAAACACGCTTCTAGCGTTACTACCTGTTACTACTTGCTTATCATAACCTTTGCCACTTACACTAATGACCAATTACCTCTATGAGATATGCCTGCAGGGAATCATGGTAGTTGTATTCATCATCTTGAACTGGATATTTGTTTTCATGAAATACAACTACCATGGTTCTCTGCAGGCGCACTTCGTGGAGGGAAGTTGCTATTGCTTATTACTAACTGGCAGTGGCATTTAGGGCCTTGCACTAGTTACAAGGCACATTCCACAGTCAGACACGATTGCTAGGAAAGTTAGATGGATCGAATTCTGCGTCGATTCCAATTCAGTCTCACAATTACTTGGAGGTATTTCTGCCCCATTACGTTATTCTAGTTTGCTTATCATGGTTGCGTCTCTTTTTTAGTGGCATTGGAGACCGCTTGGCTATTGGGACAGGGCGCCAACGTTCCTCTCTCTCAATTGAAAACCAAGTCAGAGTTGTTGCTGGAGAAACGCGGAATGAAATCACAACTGTTATGGAATCAATCAAGGCACATGACCTTGCGTCGCGCGAAGCAACAACAGCTGTTGTTGCTTTCATTCAACGTGAACTTGTCTTCTTTCAAAATCTCCTCGAGGAAGTAGTTAAGGAGATTGAACTTCTCATCAACGCTTGCAGTGGACACGTTGCTTTCACACCAGATCTCTTCAACTTAGCCTCAGCGCTTGGTTCTCACCGTGCACCCTCCAAGTGGCTCGTTAAGAACTCCACAGATGTCAGTCTTAGTGGATGGTTGGTAGATGCTAGAAGACAAGTGAAAGCCCTCAGTGGTTACTTGTCGACTTCGCCTCTACAGTCCTGTTCGTATTGCCTTGGAGCGTTTGCGCACCCTCAAGCGTTTTTAGCTTGTGTTTTAATGGATCACGCACGTTCTACAATGAAATCTGTGTACGCTCTGGAGTTTTCAGTGGAGGTAATTATACACTTTGTAGTAATTAACAGCGTTATTTCCCTGTAATAAACTATCTGTTACATTTAACGCGCGCTATCGGTCAATTTTACGGTTCGTATTCTGTAGCTACTGTATCTAGTACAGGCTACCTGACAGGAAACGTTTTCCTTTGTGAACCTCGTTTCCTTGGTCCAGCAGCAACGTATGAATCTGTGTACACTGGGACGCACGCGAAGGGGAAAGGGTTGGTTTGTATCTTACATTACAAACCTTGACCTCACTCTTTACCTTGCACTGTACTGCGAGAAGTGATTCTGTTGTTTTCACGTTTTTCGTATTTCCACTGACTCTTTATTCATCAAGATGCAACGACCATTTTTAAAATGTGTAGTGCAAAACTCCTCCGAAGCCATTACCTTATTGCCGTGAGTCAGCACGATTAAAGGAACTAAACCCCCTTTTTTTTAACCAGAAAAAGCCATCATGATCTAATCGGGAAAATGCAAAAGGGGCGAGGAAGTGGGGAGTGGGCAGGGGGGGAGGGGAGGGGGGAAGGAGGGCAAAGCCGTTCGCCGGTTCTGTCGTTAGCCTTATTCGCGGCCTTTGTATTATTTTCCTCTCTTCTTTATTTCCTAAGTTGAACCTGTTTCTCACTATGAATGATCCAACTGACAGCTGATGAAATGATGCGTTGATTTGACCGCGCAATTTACTTTTCATTCACTTGGACAGGTACTCCATCCAAGTACTCTCCCCACATCTCCCCCGGACCATGGCGTCTTTCTCAGTGACTTGAAACTGACCGGTGCATCATGGGACGCTGACCGTGCTTGTATCATTGAACCAACTGAGTCACGGGACATTTATGATCTCCCAATCGTGTGGCTAAAGCCAGTAGAGGTCATAAGGTCACGTGCGCCCTCAGCAAAAGTCGTGAAACAACAAAGTGAAATGCCTTTGTTCGATTGCCCTTTACTCTTTGGTGGAGACTGGGGCGGAGATGTAACTACCCTGGTTACTAGTCTCCCGCTGCCGACTTCCGTCCCCGAGGGAACGCTCAAACAGCGAAGAGTTGCAGTCGTATCTCTGTTATTTTAAAACAAATTAACTTAGTCTTCCTATCAAGACCGGTTTTGTCTGCATTTATCCTATTTCTTGGTAGAATTTTAGCCAGGAAAAAAAAAATTACTAGTGGCGTATTGAACGAGTGAAACATAAAATCTATTTATTGTTTATTTTAACTACGGTTTCCATGACATGTAAGTTAGTAATGCAACTGTCTTCTGTGGAAACTTTTTTTTTTTTTACAAATTTAATGATTTCACAATGTAAAAAGCACTAAGTTTATCATCAGTTTTCTACACTGATATCGCCATTTTAGTAACCACTCCATGATCAGTGAACCCATTGAAAATAATCATTGTGAGAAATCTTTGAGGGAATTATGTAAAGAATCAAATTGCCTGCAAATAATTAATACACGAGGAAAAAGTCTGCAGTCGCGTTGTAACATAGTCTCCTAATTTGTAAATAAGATAGGATCTGTTTCTTGTTAGCAGGCTAGACATAAATTATTTTCCTTAAAATCAGCGTTGCTTTGGTTACTACGCGTACTTGCCATCTTTCGCATAAACCAGGGGCGGATTTAGGGGGCGGTGGCTGGGTGGCTTATCATACTCCCCAGCCCCTTCCTCCCCCCCCAATGGTCAGTTACCTCATTGTAATTCCTACTTTGTAGTATTGCTAGTATTTGTGGTCTAACAATTTTAATTAAGTTCTAATTCTCGAATTGAAACATTTGGGGGGGGGGGGCATGTCCAATTGAATCTACAAACTCAAGGTACCATCCATCCCCCCCCCCTCCCCCCAACTTGAAAAATCCTGGAACAGCCCCTGTAAACGTCGCTCGACAGTTATTGAATCCATTTTCAAACATAGCTCTAAAGAAGGTTTGATTTTACGCATCACAAAATGATTAACTCAAACGGTTAACAATCGTCTCGTATATATTGTCATGTGGACAGAAAATGTGTCAGATAGTCTTTAGAATTTTTCCCTTATTTCAGTTCCCACAGCGAGACCCTCGAAAAACCGTCTTCAGGTATTCGGTCAACCATTTATGCTGTTTTTATTCATAGGATAATAGCCTTTAAAAACACGTGACGTAAGAATTAATGTTGATCTCTCTAGAATTGAAAATGATAAGCTA
>Ga0126339_10002632_pt1 | contig 12912 bp, 10 predicted proteins | sample OrbTmetagenome_2_FD_92532 | JGI IMG/M metagenome (GOLD analysis project Ga0126339, IMG submission 92532) | Coral microbial communities from Petempiche,Puerto Morelos, Mexico - Orbicella T R C metagenome | ecosystem: Host-associated > Invertebrates > Cnidaria > Coral | place: Petempiche,Puerto... | reverse complement strand
TGGCTATCCCCTAGTGCCCCAGGACCATGGTTTGGTCTCGGCCCTAAGGACTCTAAGCAAACATTACGTGAGGACGATAATAATAATAATAATAATAATAATAATAATAATAATAATAATAATGACAATTAATAGTAATAATAAACTAATAATGTTTATGAGTGGCTTATAAAAAATTACAACTGTCAAAATTCTTAGGACGATATATATGTCAGGGAAATACTAACTTACAAACGAATTACAAATTACACTCATTCTTTACAACCCTTATAAATTTGTCTATTGTCATTTGTCGAAAAAATTTAAATAAGAATAGCAAAAAATACTCTACACATTTAAATGGCAAAAACTCTACTTTAAAAAAAAAACCACTGTAGCTATATGCAGGTCCACTTCTTGGCTCAGTGTTCGTGGCTTCCGCTAGAGTTCCCCAGAAATAGCATTCTCAATTGCCTTAACGAATATTTGGATGTCCTTTTTCGATATCTAAATCAATGTCCGACAGTTCTAAATTATAATAATAATAATGATAATAATAATAATAATAATAATAATAGTAATAGTAAGAATAATAATAGTGATAATATTTTTTAAATAATAGTAGTAGTAATAATAATAATATCAATAACAATAAGTTAAAAAATTGTCTGTTAACAAGTTTCATAAAATAAAAGCATTAAAATTAATTATTGTGTTCATCTTTTGAAAATATTAATACTTGAAGTCAAACTTAATTTGCTGGGGAGCCTGTTCCATAATTGTGGACCCAGCTATCTAAGTGAGAGTTTTCCAAAAGTAACAGTATTGAAATATGGTAAAACATAGTCAGTATTGCGTAAATTGTACTTGGCAGACTGGGTTTTAAATAAGCAGCAAATTCTCCCGGGGCATAAATTGTTCTTGACTGTGTACATTAAAATATACATATCCTGAAGTCTTCTATTTAATAGAGTGGGTGTTCTGCCACATATCAATAACTGTGGATGTTTGAATTTTAACTCGACAAAATTCAACCTTTTTTATTTTGCTATTAGCTACACTCGTTTATCATTCAACGGTTGCTTTTACAATCTAATAGATAGAGTAGCTGTGGGTTCCCCTTTAGCCCCCGTGTCAGCCAATTTTTTCATTGGTTAAAGAACTGCACTGGTCTTAAAGTACTATGCTATCATAGTACGCTGGACAAAATTGTTCTGGATTGACGTTTTACAGCAGAAAATTAAAATAAACAGTGACACAAATAATTTTGTGATTGTCTTAAACTGTACTAAATTCCTCACTTGGAAACTTATTTTGATATGGATCACGCAAGAAAAGCTTGCGTTAATCCTTGTCGAAATTTGGTAACTGAGTCAAAAGTATTCAAAATCACATGATCTTTGAGAAAAATGAGTCACATTTGGAGTGTTGTTTTGCAAAGAAACTCTCTACATGCCGGTGGATTTTTTTGTCACGATTTTGACAAGAAAGCATGAGAAAGACTTACAACTTATTTGGCCACTGAAATACAATATGATCGTAGAACTCTGAAGTCTTAAAACTGTTCTTGCCACTAGATCAGTCTTGCGCCTGTTTTGAAGATGGCTGCCTTTATCGCCAGTTTGTTTTTTCAATATCTTAATACCTGCTTAACTTCACTATGGAACAGAGGAAAAGGGTCAGTTGCTATTTTTAGATATATTGTTATCTAGCAGAGTGCCTGTGATCATCAAGGCCTGTGTATCACTTCTGTTTATTTTTAAAAAGTCTAGCACCTAGTGACTAACGAGGGTTTTCATAATGACATAAAAACCTTTCTTATATTTTGAAACCCAATATGTTGCCTAAGTGGCTGACAAATCAGTTAAAGTTGATCTTAGTAACAGCTCAAGGACTGGGTCAAAGGCTTTTACAGGTAAAAATAGTTTATTTGTTACATTTCTGAAGGCATAAAGGCAGTGGAACTAAATTTAGCACGCTGTTAGGTTTTAACGTCCTGAACATTTTAAAGAAGAATTTTATATTGGTGCTTCTGACATGTCTTGTGACTTTTACCAGAAAATAGCCATTATTTGAGGAATTGGTGGTGGTTTTTAGTAATATAATATCCAACAAAAACAGGTTTTAGATGCAGGGCTATCATTTCCATCCTCTCACGTTTGGAATGACCGTCCCTTTTTTCACAGAAAAATTTTATAAAGTCAAACATCACGTTTTTTAATCAAAATTCGACTTTTGATCATTTATTATCTTCTAAAACCGAAATTATGGAAGATCATTCCAAACGTAGCAAGGTAGATAATTTAAATTTATATGGCAAACACTCATTTACTGATCAATAGAATGAAAATTTGCCGCCAATTTGCCGATTCACTTAATTTAAACAAACTAATCATGTGACAGGTCAGGTGATGAGAATAATATGTTAAGGCAAGTCAGGATGCTGAGTTTTATAATCTGGGAACATTTCAGCTTGGTGAAACAAATATAACAAGAGATATAGCTGCCCAACCATAATTTTACTTAACATTCCTGACTAAGGCCTTAAACTGCTTAAACTGATATATCCAACTGCCATTTCTATAACTTACCTTATATTAGTTATTGTTCTTCCTACATAGGAAGATAAATTTCATTTATTGATAATTATTAACAAATATTGCAGACTTAAATGTAAAAATTATCTCTTCATTCAAACTTAGAAATAAGTTTAGTCCTAAACATTTTGTTCCAGATTCTCTCAAATCGCGTGTTGTTTATCAGTTTACTTGTGTGAGCTGTGGAGTTCGTTGTATTGGTGAAGGCATTGTAGCACACGCGTTAATGAGCATCTTTTTCGGGACAAGAATTCGTAAGTTTTTTAACATCTCAATTTTTCTAAGAATTGTCGAGATAATTGTGATGTTTCTAGTTTTAAAACTCTAGATCATGCCAATACTTTTTCTCGACTTAAAAGTGAGAGTTTTTATATTGAACAGGTGAAACCTGAACATGCAGTATGTTTATAATGACTGATGATGATATTTGAAAACATCGAAACATGTTCTGAAAGTTTAAAAGCGTAGTGTTTTTTAAGATATTTGTTACACTTATGCTATCAAGACCGTTTCAAAGGATATTCCATAACAGTAATTCTAGATCAAGGCTGGTACATGGTATGTGAGCAAACAAACAACGCTTAGAGAGATTGTGGGTTATCGGCGAATGCGTAACGAAGATGAAGCTATGAAAAGAACTGTTGCAGTCACTGTGTTGAGTGCAAATTACCGAACACTTTCCTTTTCGCTATAAACACAAGGAGTTCGGCCAATTATATATATTCAAGGCAGCCACATACAGGCCTCGACTGCCTATTTCTTTTTCAATGAGCTGAGTGGCCTTTGGTCTACTTGTAAAGGCACCCGTGTGCCTCAGTTAGTTTTCTTTCGTAACATTTTAGCTATTTCCCTTTTTTACCGCATTTATGTCACATGGGTTTTCCGCTAGCTATCACGTTACTCTAGCTTAAATATCGCTCGCGCTTGTAAAATTTCAGAAGGCTCACAGAAATTCGACGGGAACCACCAGTTATTGCTGTACTAACTCAGAACCTTCCAAAGCGTTCGCCAACACGTCCTTAACAGGATCGCTGTAAGAGTTTTACTTAATAAACCTGAGCCTTGTGGAACCTGTGAGTCACTTCAGTTTCTTAAGTTTCACGGATCTCTCCACTACCGGAGCTGACGTCGCTGCAGTCGAATTTCTGTCCAAGAAGAGTCGAACCTCTGCTACAAGTTTCGACAACAGGCACAAACCGCCAGCCAAACCAGTCCAGTACCCTGGAAACAGTTGACTAGTCAAGTCAGTCAAGCGAGGATCACAAGTAAGTCCGTTCCTTTCTAACTTACGCTTAATACGAAAAGAAGAAAGAAGAACATGTGCTCGAGGAGGAAGCTAGGAAAAGAAGAACACTGTTATGCTGGAAGCGACAAACAAAGGAGTAATCGTCCACTTATCAAGTATTGAAAACTCAAATAGATTACGAGTTTAGCTAACTATTTAGTATACAAACAGAGCCATTACAAAAAACTGTCTGTGACTCATCACTTTCCGAATTCCCGGCCAAAAATTCGCTCCATGAGCCAGTCACAAAACAAAGAAGAAACAGAACCCAGTGTTACGCCGGACGAAACTGCCAATACTGGTTTTGGCGAAATGTTTACCCAAGGCACCATCGAGCAACAACAAGAAAGAGAAATGGCGGTTTTACGTTTTCACTGGAAGTAAAAGTTCACCTCTTGATTGACGGCTCTATGGTGTGTATGCAATCGACCGAGACGACTTTCGCGGGAATTTCCTATATGGGTGTCACGAAGTGACTACTCACTTGATCAACATTGTTGTTCTGACAACCAAGCATTTTTCGTATTAGGTGTAATCCTATTTAGTTTTAAGTAAACATGAACCACGGAAAAACATGGACCGGTTCCAAAAAGCGAAAACAGGGAAGAATGATGGAAAGTACATCAGTGAGTGAAGAAGCAAAAGTTCGCCTCGCGGATGAAGCTATAGCCATCGTATCAAGATCAAGTCAAGAGAAGAGAAAGGTTCTGTAAAAATTTGAGAACCTGACAGCAATAACAGGGATGTTGACAGAGACTCTTCTGATGAGTCTGATATCGATGAATCGTTGGATTCATTGAGACCCATTGGAAAATAAAAAAATCGGGAAGCGAAGTTGCGCTTTCAGTTGTTTGTTTTCTTTGCCCAGCTGCTCTAGCTTTTGTATCTTTTTCGTCTTGCCCATTTTGCCAGACCAGCTTCAAGAAAAACTTAGATACAAGGTTTTTTTGGAAATTCATGCGTCAATAAATTTCACCAGGAGGTTAACGGTAGTAAACTTTCCCTGCACTAATTGGCTCAGTTGTCTGAGAACCCAATTGAAGGCTTTTGTGGGCGGAGTTTGGTTGCGAAGCGAGAGATTTTTCTTAGCGCTGTTTTCTCGAATAAATTTTTTCGCTTGAAGCAGACAAGAGTTATAACTCAAAGGGAATTTGTTCAATGGCTTTCAGATTTGGACAGTAGCTAATTTAACATACGTGTATGAACCACAAAAAAAATATCTGCGAATTGTTTATTTTGAAGTATTCTTTCTCCGAGAGCGATTTTTGTACAATCACAACACATATTTTTAATCCTATTTTGAAAATGTTCAGTAACTTTTTACTGCAATTGAATATGCCAAAACCTAGACACGTTTTTTTAACGCTTAGGGTCCTGAAACCGAGCAAAAAAATTAAATTGGCGAAAAACAAAATTCGCTTTGACTTGTAGCTTTCAAAAGGTGATTGAGGCACTTGCATTTAGTGGTTGTGAAAAACTCGATAATTCATTTCATTTCAAAATTCTTGATATAGTTTGATAGCCAGCTATGTAAGCCTTAATTTGATATAGGGGTTTAGGTATCTACAGCTTAGACCGGACGCGCTACATCACTTGCACGCAAGACACCTGAAAGTATACGCTAACCTTAACCGGGCTTTGAACAACCCAGCCCAGGAGCTCCGCTTTTAGGCTTGCCTAAATCTATATATTAAATTTCATCGCTTTAATTTCACTAACCTCTAAACAGTAACACTAACCTGCTAAGTTTTTGTAAAACTGCAGTTGAAAACAAATGGTTGTGTCGGTTTCGCCCTTAACTTCACGGCAATGAAATCGTTCTTGTAAATACTCCCCTGCCAAATTCTGCTGTTTTCTTTGTGTTAGTAGGAATCTCGTAAAATTTCTCCTTCTGATACGGTAAGAAACCAAGAAACCATTTTACTTATTACTCTTGCGACCTGAGAAGTGGATAGCACGCACTATCCTGAGATTAAATAACCAATCAGAATGCATGAAAAACGCTACCCTGTGGTTTGGTATATGCTGATGCAATTTTTTTTTTTTTAAATCGCACTTTATAACTTATTGTTTTAGTTTTGATAACTGGAAGTTACTGAAATACTCATTACAAATGATCATTTTTAAACCAACACTATAAGGTTTGTCGCTATTAAAAATAACCATGGATTGAATTTTCCTTTCACAAAAATTCAAGGTGAAGTTCCCTTTGCTGAGGCTAAAGTTATGTGTTGTTCCTCGTTTGCTGTCGTCTGCCGTCTCAAGTCCTATACTTACACCCCCCATGCTTTGGAGGATCGCGATTTTACTTGTACAGTTGAAGAGTATCCAGACGTGATTGTAACAGTCCCAGCAAGTGTCGTCCGTGAAAACAAGGAACTCCAGTTAACTCTGAAGGTATGCTTATCGAGTTTGTCATGCAAACTTAATTGACTACAGAATTTATGAAGCGCTCTCTAACCGCGACCTCTAACTGGTTTTAGCGAGATTATAACCAGCACAATGCTGTACTACCACAGTACTCATTTGTAGAACTTAAATATACCATATCGTCAAGTGTAACAACGTATTATAACAGCGCACGCGCTAGTCCTATCTAATTCCTACTGAGCCATCATGAACGACATCTCTATGTACGCACGGCCGTGCGTATATAAGATGATGTGTGCAGTTTCAATTTAGCTGCAAAATCTCTGTCGAGTTAGTGCAAGTTCCTTTTGTTTAAGTTTCAGCAATGTGAAGATTATTCTGAACAATTCAAACCTTACTTCAAGTCTTTGACTTTTGCCAAACTAAGATGTCTGCTTAAAATTGAGTATTTTGACTTTGTTTGTATACATTTTCATTGAGCAGTTTTGACTTTGTTTGCCTACATTTTCATTACAAATAATTCGAAGAAGCACATGTTTCATTGACAATTTCGAAACCAGGTTAAGCATTTTCATTCTATGCGAGTACCGATATTTTTAGGGTAGGCTATTTTAATAGGATTGCTGAAATGTGGAATGGGCTGCCACTGTCAGTCCGTCGGGCTTCAAGTGTTTCCTACTTTAAGAGGGGTGTGAGAGACTATATCTCTATTGCTGACCATCCTTATGGCACCTTTCCAAGTGAGTCTTAGTGTAAATCTACTGCCGTTCTATCACGACCGCACTTCACGCTATCTAGTCTGTTGTAGATTGTGAGCAGCCTATAACAGTGCGTGCTTGGTAACAAAACGGTGGACGCTTCTTTGCGTTTTCGAAGTGTATGTGAAGAGAATTTAGGTTATGTTTTGAATGACTAGTAGATTTATACAGAAACTATTAGAATGCGTGCTCTCGACTTCTATGCGTGATATGTATTTTGAGTTTGCAATCTTATTGTTAAATAGAAAGTGAGTAAAAACGTAGCAGAACGAGAAGTTCTGTGGGAACACGAGCCACTGACGGTGGTTTGCATAGCTTGTTTGAGTTCTCGTAAAATTTTAACGAGCGTTTTACTCCATAGAAACATCAAAATCAGGCATTTGAAGGGGACGATTATTACATTTTGACACGTATAAGAAATGTGATCAAGCTAAACCATTTTATGCCAGTTTCTTTATCCAGTCCTTTTTATCACTAGAAAATAAGAGCAACCCTTCGGTTTTGGTTGCTATGTAATATTATTATGGTACCTAATGCATAATTCCTATTCTACGGGAAACCCCATTTCCAAAAATAGCCCGTCGTTTAATTAATGTATATTTTGGTTGTGGTTTCACTTTAGGTGCAAGAAATCCCACGGCAGTGGTATGAGGATAGTGGAGTGATCGTTGGACCCGTCCTTCACATCACTTGCTCTCCCGAAATTCAGCTTTTTGACCCAGCAACAATTACTCTTCCATTCTCACTTCAAAACAACAATGAATGTGCGAAATTATCGTCTGGTAATGTAAGGGTGCTAGTGAATTCACATGAAGAAGATGAAAATGAAACTAATCCAAGGGCAGATTGGGAAGAGATTACAACTCAACTGCCAAGACCAGCTGCTTTAAGAAATGGGGTGGTGACATTTCAAGTGACACATTTCAGTTGGTAAGCATCGGAGTGACGTCATTGTCTATGCACTGATAACATGACACGGCACAAAACATTTATCATGGATCAAAATTAGGAGATTTGACCGTTTTCTCTTTATCTTCCCAGTTTATGCCCTTTTTCCTTAAAACTGTAAACACGTTGAACTTGCTTCAGGTTCATGATGTGTTATGTAAACCCCATTCAGATTAATGGGTGGGGTTCAAGGCCTTCGCTAACTATGAACACTTGTAATTTCAAGAGCATTAAAGCAATCAATACCAAGTTAAGTTACTATTCGAAAAATGCGTTTGGAATTAATTTGGTATGAAAGGGAATATTCCCATGACTTTTTGGACAAACACAAAGGTGCAGTTCGGCTGCCTGTTGTCTACCGTCTTGTCTTCGACCAAAAACCAACACTGCTTTGTGCGGAAGAAATCGGTCGAGGAAATGTGTCGTTTTACTTTACTGGCTTTGATTTCTGTGCGCAAAATATATTACTTTAACTTACCGAGTTGTGTAGCTCGGCAGATGGCCATGATTCGCGGTTACAGAACCATCTTACCGAGTTGTCTAGCTCGTTGTAGCGGGTTAAATGAATGGAAACAGAAGCCGCACGTTAACTTGAGAATGTTGGTATGTAAATAAACACCTAGAAAGAATGTTCAGCTAATTAAACGGCTTATATACCAGTTTTATTTATTTTACATGAATGTAAATAATTATGTCGTTGTGGTCCCCTTTAGTCTCAGGTCATTGAAAGTAAATTAGAAAAATCAAACAAAACTTGGCATAGACGCAGAGCCTGAATTGTGAAGTTGTGCAAACCAAACCGAATTTCCCTTTGGGCAAACGAGAAGATTTTCATGAACGCAAATCGAATGGGAGCTTTAAAATTGCTTACAGGCCAGAGCTTAAGCTTGTTCTTTTGTTTACGTTTTGAATTCATGCTGAGTTTACGTCAAAACATGAAATTTTGAAGGCCTACTATTTTTGCGAGTCTACGGAAACTGGCGCCGTCACGCAACGATTTGAACAATAAATCGGCCATCGTAGTCTATACAAGGGACCTCTTCACTGGCATGGACTTTGACACTGTATCTATCTGTGTACAACCTCGGTTGTTCATGAAAAATGATGATTTTAGCAATAGACAGAGGTTGAAAGTCAGCTAGTTTAGTCATTTAAGGTATATATATGAAAGTGACGGTGTCGAACGCACTCATGATCTTTGATTACTACTAGTTTTTAGATAATTGTAGCTTTATTAGGGGTGGGGAATGGTAAATGCGAGACTTTGCGAGACGACGAGATTAGCGTTTTTCTTTGCGAGCCCGAGACATTTTCCTTTTTTCAATTGCGAGACCGAAATTTTAAAGTGTTTTGAATGCGAACTCAAGACGTTCAGGTTCTAAGATGTTGTGATGTCATTTAACTTTACTAAAAAAAAATGAAGAAATCGGTACTTCGCGACTTTCTTAGCCTTGAAAAAAATCGAGACTGCGAGACAGCTTTGTGAGAAAAACCGAGTCTGGGAGACGCACATAACCTCTAAAAAACGAGACTGGACCCGTGAAATTCGGCGAAAATTTTGCGAGACCCATGGTTTTTGAAGGATCATTCGCCACCCCTTTTATTTATCGGTTTTTGTTTAATCTGTTTTTGAGGTTTTCCAACATCATTTTTTTGCAAAATCAGTTTGGACCAGCTATAAATCTTTTAAGCCCCATTGTCATAGCTTTAACTTTCTGAAACTTATAATGTGCAGAAGACCAAAGACGCCGCATTTAATTAAATGGAGTTAGGAAAAAAATCCGGTTACTCCATGGGCATGCCCTTGCTATCATATGATGCATAGGTATATCCAAAGAGGTTTAGCGTGAGTGATATAATTGTTTTGTTGAAAACAGGCACAAAATGTCGACTTTTCCAACAGTTTTGTTACCTCACCTTCAGTCAATTCTTCCTCGAAAAAACGTCTCCTCTGGCCTCAGTCAGGCGTGGTATAATGCTGAATTCCTACGGAAGCTGAGCCAATCAACGCGCCTGAAATATATCATACATTTTGATAAAGTGTATAATATAAATTAACTGATGAGTTTATGTGACCATCTTTTTGCAGGTATACAATATTGTGGGAACGTTCAGCAGAACGAAATAGGAAACGCAAACGTGGTGCTTTTCAAATGACTGGGCGCAAAAGTGGTGCTCTTCAAATGACTAGACGCAAAAGTCCCAATTTTCGAATTACTGGGCGCATCCCACAAGCAGGATGTTTCTTTGCATGTTTGTGCACTACTAACACTGAATATCTACCACTTGGAGAGTATTGCTTACACTGTTTTTGCTGTCCACTTCATGTGGAATCTCGAGTTAAAGAGATCATACGTTCTACTGAAGGAGCAATCCTCTACGGAGGTGGAGAATCTTCGGAGCCGCTGTGTCCAGATGACGTGATACATATCTCATTACTGAAGGGCCTAGAGGCAGATGGGCACACTACAGACGACGAGACACAACTGAGGTGAGAAAATAGGTTAATAACTCTAAGAACAAAGAAGCTGTCACTTATAAGGGATACAAACCAGGTAAGTCAATTTTATCCAAAACAAAATTCCTATGTATGAAATAAACCAAACCAGTGTGGTTGCCACTGCCGTTTTATCCCTAAATTTGGAAAAAGTTCTTTGGATTTTAAGATGATTTCCGCAGAACATTCGAACAATCATGGCAAAAATTTAGTTACCAAAGAAACCTCATGGCATGGTAATATTTTGAATACAGTTAAGAAGAACTTATCGAGACTTAAGCTCTCAAGCTGACCCCGCGGGAGAAAATAGAACTTTAAGTTATCCATATTTCAATCAAAACAGACGTTTGGCGTTCGTTAAAACACAATAACACACGCTTTAAGCATTCTCACGAGGTTTGACATTAACTTTCTGGAGAATGCTTGGGAATTAAAATCGCGGGGTCACTAAAGGGAGTTGTTTTAAATAGTATTCCAGAGGTACCGTGCTATGAGTAGATTTTAGTAAGTAATTTTTGCCCTTATTGCTCGAACTTTAAGCGGAATCCGTCTTAAAGTTATTAGAGTACAGCTACATACGATTGAACAAGCACACGAGTTTTAGTTGCGGTCGACAAAGTGGAGAACGCATTCTAATCTTGTTGTTACCTGTGATCTTGTGGGTGTCCTGAACGGTTATCTGTGATCTCATGGGTGTCCTGAACGCAAGCCAGACCCTTTCGTGCTATACATGTATGTATGTATGTCTGTCTGTCTGTCTGTCTGTCTGTCTGTCTGTGTATGTATCTGGCTGGCAGAGTATTTAATGACGTCACATTTTTGTGGCGCAAAGGATTCTACATGCATTCTACATGCAATCTACATGCAGTAGGAGTGAAAACGAATGGCATCATCCCAAAGCAATTGCAAGTGCTTACGAGGTGGTTTGGTTTCTCGATCGTTTGCTCGTATGTTATTATTCTGGACCGTGTAAGTCAACACGACCGTGGCTTGTTTCGTTGAGATGCGAGGTGGCGTGCTTGTGTTACATAACCGAGACAATTATTTGTCTTGTTTATGAACACAGCGTTCAGTCGCGTTGGCTTTTGGATGTTAACCGTGGGAACAGCTATATTTCAATGGCTGTATATATACTTCGATTAGATTTGTTGATTGGTTCCAGTGGCGACAAAAAGTTCAACCTATATATCCAGCCAAGGTCGAATATTGTTGCTGGATTTATGAAAACAGTGTGAAAGAAATCAAGCGGTTTTCATTTATTTTCACTCGGGCTTCCGTAGGAGAGCCCGAGTCGTAAAATGCAAGCGTTTTGGTCGCCAAAAGGATGGTCATGGTCCCAGGCGTTCCATGCGTAGACCACGGAAACTGGGGACGAGAAACGCGACATTGCTCGCTCTTCGTGACAGAACGCGGTATTTTACGAAGAAAGTTTCGGTGAGAATCGTGCCTCATACGTTCATCTCGCATACAAAGATGTCGATCGTTTTGGAAAGGGTCGGTCCACGAATTATATTGCTTGAAAGCCAGCCAGGTAAGCAAAGGTCAAGCTCAAAACGTTCTTGTGAGATAACAACTTAGCCGATCGCGGTATGAGTTAAAACTACGAAAACACTGACCAAAAATAGGCAGTCAATGACTGCATGTGACTACTGCTGTTATTATTTAGAACATTGTAGTAAAACAAATCATATTGCAATGAAACGAGCTAAAAACCAAAACGTTTTTGAACTGGTAGCTCATTAAAAAGATGCAACTTGTTTCTTGCATCGCGCAATATATGTCGATCTCCAAATTTGTGAAGATAAGACTTTCAGTAACTTAAATTAAATATCTTACCTCCAAGTTAGTTGGCTTTCTAGTAGGATGCAGGAGGCAAATTGTGCGGGAAATTAAAACTTCTATAGATCGTTTTCACGTGATGTCATCACTTTTTAAAATCCAAAACTAAAGAGCCACCAAAGTTTTTATCCTCGTCAGGCATAAGAGGCGGTATATTTATATCTTAACAGTTATACAGCTCAATAGCGCGCTTCGTTTGGAATCCAGAGCATTTTGAATTTCAGGATTACGGAGGTGCGTGACACAAGGCTTACGATCGAGTTTGCGAAAAATACATATTTATCTCATGATTTTGAGCCTTTTTAGAAGTTAGAGCATTATGAAAAGTGCTTATGTAAATGCTTGTTTGATCAGTACTGATAATCAGTCACCAAGACAGCCAAAGTAAGCTCCAGATGTTTACACTATTTTCCGGCCGCCATTTTGGTGTACCACGGAGGTACACCAACATGGCGTTTTCATACAGGGCTCTGTAAATATCTGCGAAACATTTCGACGAAAATCTGAAGTTTGGGGAAACGCACATGCCTAAAACTTGGAGAAGTGTCTTATTTAGTTATCTTCTATAACATCATAATTTCATAGCTTTTTCCACTGGATGGTTTTCGATGTATTTTTTTGTTGCGTGACAGTGCAGGG
>Ga0126339_10002630_pt1 | contig 12918 bp, 7 predicted proteins | sample OrbTmetagenome_2_FD_92532 | JGI IMG/M metagenome (GOLD analysis project Ga0126339, IMG submission 92532) | Coral microbial communities from Petempiche,Puerto Morelos, Mexico - Orbicella T R C metagenome | ecosystem: Host-associated > Invertebrates > Cnidaria > Coral | place: Petempiche,Puerto... | reverse complement strand
TAGTATAGTTTTTCTATGCGTCTAAGAGAACCTAAATATATGGAATTTGCCGATTGATGTTTATATCTGGTTTAAATACCACAAACCTGATATCCGGGTACAAGTCGAGCTTCAAAGTAAACTTCCCAAAACCCTTTTGGGATAAAACTACTTTCTTGCTACGCGGCATGAGTCCCACGCCAGTCACCAGTCCCTCACTGTCGTAATAACAGTGAAATGGAATTCTAAAATCAGGCACATGAGAGACAACATCCTCGGCCATTGCGGGAACCGGAAGCGCTTCGTTACTGTAAATAACCGACGAGTTTGCGTGCCTGCTTTTGGTCCCACAACCGGTCAGCGGAACGTCGAGAAAAAAGTGAGTGAGATTTTCAGAAGCCTGGCAGTCCACGTCCAGGGCTCTTATGTGCTCACGGTCTGCACCTCGGAGCAGGGTCTTGGGAATAGCAATAACCATGTTGTTTTGTAAGCAATCCACGGTTACTTTGTCATCTAAGAAAAAAGTCGAATGACAAAAATTATATTAGATATCTATTAAACAGCAAATTTAATATTGTCGGCCATTTGAGCTATAGCTTGACTAAATTAGTTTAACAACTGTTTTTTTTTTAAGAAGTCAAGGGTTATGTCTACACGTATACATTCGCTACAATTGCACTCACAAGTATTCGAACCCCAAGAATTCTCATTCATTGACATTTCGGCCACAAAATTCGATACTGTTTGCAAAATTTGTAGGGCTGATTTTATCTGTCACACTGACTAGGGAGATATTATGTTCAACAAGATTGGTTTTTGGCCTAAAACAGTGTTGGAAATTTCGGAGCGGTCCGTACTCGTGGTCCTGATGGGAAAATCCGTATCACTAGAGCGCGCAATTAGCCAATCCGACGAAACGATTTAGGATTCCGGACCGCTCAGAAGCTGGAGAAAAAAATTAAGTAAATTCAGTGCCATTAGACGTCTTATTCCTTTTTATGGTTATCACAGACAAATGATGGATATAAAGGTTATAAAACGAATATACTGACCTTGCACTTCATCTGAATAATCAAACACGGTGTCATCGTCTGCTTAAAAAAGTCATAATAACAGTAAAGTATAGGGATATCTGTGTTTGTTTATATATATTAGGACCATAAAATAGTTGAACTTTTCGACGAAATTCACTGCGTCTTTATACGACGTGCATCGCACTTTATTGGCGTGTTACTTTATTGTAAAGGACCAGTAAAACAAGTAAGACTGGTTTTATACTTGAGCTTCAATGTAAGTCTAAAGTACGCTCATTTGGAGTTCTAGTACACTATTCTTTTTATAAGAATATATTTTATAAGAATATCGAGGCTAAAATTAAGGATTTTGAAGTAACAACGACTTCCTAAAATGTTTGTTTCTAAATAAAGTTTACCCATCATTTTAACTGTTTGAGAAAAAGATGTAACATTCATCCAAGCATACGAATTTGCCAGAATTAATTATGGCGCACTTAAAGTTAAGGATGAGTGATTGCATAGTATGTTTGACTTCTAACACTCTCCGGTAAACACCGCAGATTGCGGCAAAACATGACAACGATCCAGTGTACTAATTTACTAAGCTAGGGCTAGCGTACTCAAGGTGAAAGGAATTTTGAAATATCTAAAATATTGTCAAAGTCAAAATCGACTAAGTTAGGTTCTTACCTATAACAAGAATATCGTGTGTATTATCACTTATTTCAGTGTCTGCTCTTTCGTCTCGCGTTGCGTCTTGCGGTTTGTCATAAGAAAGAATCTCATGACGACAGTTGGCTAGCATAAAACAGAGCTGAAACACCAAAATGACTAGCATCTTGCTTCAAGTTTTCATGTTGAAACAGTTCCATTTATAAGCGCCATAGCGTCGTATATATTGGAGTCAAGAACAATTTTCCGCATTCAGTTTAATTTATTCATTGAGACCACTAAGCATAGAGGTTCTTTTATTGTTCTCTTTTATTATGTCAAAGCTCTCATCACAATGCTAACACGGAAAATTTTGATTTTTGAACCATGAAGTTACGTACTTCATTGTGATTAAAGAATTCGACTACACATAAAATTAAGGTGTTTGTTGTCAAACCGCTCTGTAGCATAACGACTGCAGACTACCGCATTCGTGACCAGCAATACGGTTACAAACAAATAAATGAGACAAATTTTGACAAGATCGCACTTATTATGGGAACTTTCAAGACAGTAAGATCAGGATGCATAGATTATGTGTTAAAGAGTTACAAAGCTCGTTCAACTTCAAAAATTCCAGTGTTTAAAATTTGCTGAGGAAAGGTTGGCCAATAATTGTATTTTTATTGGTAAATAGTCTAAACTGGCATAAATACAGATATACAATTACACATGAACACAAATCATATCATGAGAGTAATTTACACACATAAATGTAATGAGTAATGGACGAAGCCTTTGGTTGACTTCGAGCTAGAAAAATCTCTTTGAGGTAAATTACTAGCTACAAAAAAAGTTTCCCAAATAGGTGGATTCGACCTTATCGCATTGGGCAAGTGAAAACATCAAAAAAAAAATGCTTTTAGTTCATAAGGTATTAAATAATCGACATGGTAATTTGTGACTCCGCCACTCTGGTAACCTTGATGAGCCCCATTTGGTGTATCTGGTGTGGAGCTTACTGTTAGAAGGTTCTCGTCTCCAGCCCAAGACCTATTTATAGGCGATTAAATATTGAGCTTCCACACACACCAAAACCCTACAGACCCCAAATGAGCCAAATAAAGTTAGCTCCGAATTCCATCTGCTGAGTATCGAGTTGCCTTTGTAGGCCCGGTTGAGTCTCCTGAACTGTCATTTGTCTTCTCTGTTCTGGTCATGTAAATCAAGGGTATATGCTGTCAATTCCCTCGGACATGTAAAGCTGCGACGATACAGCAGAAACCTAAAATGAGAATGAGAAAAGAAAACCGCCAATAGTTACTCCATTTACTCTTCAAAGTTTAAAGCAGGTTATCACCACCATTGTCTTTATAACACATTTGGTGTTGCATTCAGTATAGGTATCATATATCCAAATTATCCTGGTGCTTGTTCCATTAATGTTTACTTCTAACTCTTCGTAGTTTTTCCTCGTCTTATTAAGCTATTTTGTACATGGCAGACAGCAATATACGGTACTACCATAGTAATAGATGAAAAACAGTAGCAATGAAATATAGACATGATAATAGATGCGAATGCAGCCATAACACTACATTATAACACAGTTTATAAGGTCTTATAACGTTGTTTTCAGTTCAAAAATCTACACAAAGTGATTGCTGTCTAGTTTATGTTCCATTTGCAATCAGTTTGCTTAGTTAATTTTCAATTACAGGGTCATCATTTTAACACAACAGTGCTAAATATATTTGACGTAAAAATAAAGTTTTTTATTTATTATTTATTCTTTTAACAACAATCGTGGATTGATCATGGCCTAAAGGCGTTAAAATCCCTAGTTTGGCACAGCATTCTGCACTTCCACATATAGAGAAGTGTAGAATTAAGCAAAGAATGACAAATGTGAAATGGCCAAGGAAAAGGCTGCTGAAATCCAAAGTTTTTCACAGCTAGTCACTTCTACGCATAGAGGAATGTGGAACTAAGTAAAGAATGACAAGTGTGGAATGGCTGGGGAAAAAGGCCGGTTTAAATTTCCAGTTTGTCACATTATTCTACACTTCCACACGTGCACAGTTGTGATATTGAGTCGACTCCGATGCGGAAACTCGGGATTCCAAGGCCAGCACTGGACATGGCTCTAATACCCCGGAGAAAATGGTTGCAGTTTAAAATCTAGCAAGCACACCACACCTGTTATTCCAGCAGATATCTTCATCGAATACTCTTTCTGCCGCCCTGTTTATATTTGTTCTTTTTTCACTGCGTAGAGCTCCAGTTGACACAAAACCATATTTAGAGTAATGGCAGCTGAAAGAAATTTGAACCTCTGGTGCTCGCGTGATAACTGCTGTCCCCGGAGGAACATGACGAACCCTGTTACTGTATACCAGGCTGTTCTCAGTCTGACTGCTGGAGGTCCCGCATCCAATCAGAGTCGTTGTTAGAACAAAATGCGTACTATTTTCCGTTGCCGTACAGGTTGGATCCAGGAGCTGAAGGTTTTCTCGGTCGATGCTAACAAGTAAGGACTTAGGAAGAGATATTGACATTTCGTTGGTGTGACATTTCACATCTGCCCCACAAACTGTGAAAAGTGGTAGAAATAGGTTTATTGGAAAAATAAAGATTAAGAGTTGAACATTATGGTAATACAAGTGTAAAAAAATGCCGAAGAAAGCGTACAGACTAACTCCAAGTGCTAGTGACATTATTTCTCGCTACGATTGATGTCACACACGCACGGCATTCATGTTATTAGCTATTTAATACAACTTCAGTCATAGAGAATTATATTAGAACATTGTATGAATTGTTATATAATCGCCGCATAATTGAGCACCGTCGCATAATTCATCTCAAACTAGTTTAAATAGCATTTGCAACTACTTTTGGAAAGCAATTTTCGCGATGTTTTTGTACCTTTGGGGTTTTCGCTCTCGTAATCCCGTTCCACGGCCGTTTGGTAAACGTCTGAAACGTGCATCGTGTATTTGCCGTCATGATCTTCGTCACTGTTAATATTTTGACAAGAGTTCCCGATTCTAAGAGCGAAGACCATCAAAAATGCCATTGACAAGTGCATTTTAACACTTCTGGTCTTCATTGATGTTATAATCGTTGGCAGACTCAATTCCTTCATACCTAATTTATGCGAGATAGAGAACGCTTGAGGGCTTTTGCGTGTTGTGACAAGTGATCACGCGCATAATTAAGTTGTGCTCATTTAAAAACCGGAAAAGGTAACGTGTACAAACAAGAAAAAGCAAATAGGTTTATTTTTAGTGTTAAATCGAATTTTACTTTATCATTTTCTTGGGGGTTTATGATCATTTCAAAAGTTTAGGATTACTAAGGGGGTTCAGGGTAGAAATTTCTGATAATGAGGAGCCTCATTGGGCGTAATTAAACAGCTATTTGGAGAGAGTTGTCGGAATAAAGCGTAAAAGTGCACGCGACAACCCCGAAAGTTAGTATGGGTAGAATGGGTACAAGTAGGCACGCGCTGAATGCTTAAACAGATATGACAACACGGCAAACGTCATTTCAGATGTTAAAGTTTTCCTCAGAGTTGTGGAAACAAGTTTCTTTTCGCCATTTTAATTTTAGAATTTAACTAAAAAGTCATGTAACAGTGAAAGAATAGACAGGTTGAAAAATATAATGGATCCTTGCTAATACTTCACGTGCAAAAATATATATGTGTAGATTCCCTCTACACCGATATGCAAAATTGCAATGCATGAATACCCAGACTACCATTCGTTCTTGTCGCATAGGCTTGATGCTACAGTTTGCAGAGGCCACGTACTAGATCCCGGCAGCCAAACCCATCCCCCACCTCTCTCCCATCTCATTAAAAAAATGCATGGTTCTTTTATTTACTTTTGACGAGTCAGAGCTAGAACAAAAGTACAAGATGACTCTATACACTTATCCTGGTCCCAGAGGTTTTTCTAGAAAAATCAAGAAAAATCTCTGGACCCAGGGTACTATACACTGACCTCAAGGTAAAATTCATGTTTTTCTCGGTGTTATCGAAGATTGCTGTGTTGTTTTTAGTTGTATTGTTTTTCAAAGAAAGGGAACACCAAGAAGTTTTCTTCATTAAGCTGTTTCTTGAATAGTTGACTTTTTACTCTGCCAAAAATGTTTATCCTTTAACTAGACGTCGTAGCCAGGATTCAAGACATATTAAAGAGAAAAGTTGATATGCCTATGTATAATATCGGCCCAGGGGCCCGTTTCTCGAAAGCCCCGAAAACTCTTCGGGCCCGTAAAGCCATAGCAAAATCTCGAACCTCACGATCGCAGAGCTGTTTTATTCACATGTTCTTAAAATGAAGAGAGGTTCCCTTCATATACAAGAAGTTTCAGGCGTATACACTCCTCCGTTTTTAGATACAGATGAACTAAAAATGGCTTTACGGACTCGAAACGTTTCCGGGGCTTTTCGAGAAACGGGCCCCAGTTCTTTCTATAAAATTAGTAGTAGCTGTACTGTACTTGCAAGAACCGTCTAGATCAGGGTGAACAATATCCGATTTAGAAGTGAAGTTTTTCAGGAGTGAAATAATTGAGAGATTTCACGCTTTCCTCTGCAAAAGTAATTCAACCAGACTCAAGAGTCAATTTATTTTGGACTTGGTTTGTAAATATTATCGGAGTTCCATGGTAATAGATGTCCAACAGTAGCAATTAAATAATGAAAGAATGAAAGATGCGAATGCGGCCATAACACTACTGGAAAAATGACCTGAAAAAATTTCAGGCTCTGACATTTTTTATTATCGGAGTTATTATGAACTATAGTCGTGTTACTGCAACTGGGACCGGAGATAGTCTACGTAGCAGAAGCTGATCTAAACGTTTTCGAGTTGGGCCAGTTTCGTCTCCGCCGGGGGAAGGCAAAGAGAGTGCCTCAGCATCAATGTTAGCGAGATATCAAGGCAATATATCATTGAAACTCAAGCAGACGTAGACAGCAATTAATTTATTTTATTCGTGTTATTTCTTTTACAAAAATTGAATGAGTTATTAATATTATTAACTAGGACCAGTGAGCGTCAAATGTCTTTTTCTTCTTCTTTAGATCACTGCGTCAGCATCTGCAGGACGTATGGAGAAATATATTAATAACATTGAATGTTTTGAGATTAGTGTTTCTTTTAAGTAGCTTCCAGAGGAAATGTTAGTCTTTAAAACTATTATATATTAAATGTGGGGTAATATCTACCAAAAATTTAAAATTCATGGACAACATTTATTTCCACTATCCCTTTCAACAGATTTCAAACCACCCAAAACTGATCGTATAACCCTGGAAGAACGTCAAGCTTCACCCTTCACTAAAGCGCTTAAGGAAAAACCCTGAGAAATCAAGCAGTATGTCAAGTTTCTTCCAAAAAATTAATCAGTCCGCCATTTCGGTTGTTTGGAAATGAATGGAAATAAAATTAATAAATGAACGAAACGATTAAAATGCTGTTTACCAGTTATTCGATTCGCCAGCATTTTCTTATTAATTACGTAAAAAGCTTTCAAATACAGATTAACGTAAGCTGCTTATTTTATTACAAAGGAGAAATAGAGGAGGAAATAATACAGATAATTGTTCATAATTGGCGACCGATAAAACCATTACTGTATCTTTTTAAGAAGTTATAAAGTGCGTGTTTAAATGGTAGCTGTCTCTTAACGTCTTCATTGTCCACTTCTCTTCACGTGTGCACATTTTAGGACAATTTAGTGACGTAAAAAGCAAAAATTCTTCAGGGAATGTGAAGTGGCTCAATGCTTTTTATTACCTTCACAGCCGTACAGTTCCACTCTCATTGATATATGTCTATGCCAAGCCACTGGTCCAAAGCGAATATAACGGGCTCTGATTGGTGGGTCGAGTTGATGGGAAATAACAGTGTCCTGATCGTTGTTTCCAGGAAATTCCTAAACGATAAGACGATTAAAAATGAACACTACGAAACAAGATCTACTAAAGGTAGACGGGATCATTACTGAGTAACTGAACAACAGGAACCTAGTGGAACCCAGTTTAAAAAATCTGCTGGAAGATGGTATTCGGTTGTTTTATAGTAAAAAAAGACTGACTTGCACAGGCTAAAAGGAATTGGATTGTAATAACGTGGTAGATGTTAGACAGGATCTACTGCTAATGAGACTTTAATTTCCTGGGGCTCATGATAAAAGTGTTTGACATACATGTTAAAAGAAAGATTTAAAAACTATATATTAAAAAATACAAAATTATCATACTATTAATATCTTAAAAAATATGCGTTAAAAATACAATATTAAAAAACGATAAAAATACAATGTATTTTTTTCCTGAAAATATTTTATTCGAATATGTTTTGTTATAATGTGTATGTTCTTTGAAATGAATAAAATAACTTTGGCAATGCTAATCAATTCTTCAATGGGTCAGTCTTCACCTTATCCGCCGTTTGTCCTCGTGCTTTGTAGTACTGAAAGGTCACTCCATCATTACTGTATTGTAACATATACTTGGTCACCCATTGGCCATAAGAATTTCTTCCTTGCGTTGCTACTTTGGTAACCGCGGTATTCTCACAATCCATGTCAACTTGTAGCCATTGGTTGACATCATTGCTTTTGGCTGACCAGGCTCCTTGTTTGCCACTACCTGTTTCAAAGTGTAATCTCGCCTGGATTGCAGCATGATTGGCATCCATTTGTGAAGAGGCGCTGATTTGTCCGTCAGAGATTACACCATTTTCCATTCCGAGAGCTTCTTGGCATTCTAGAGATACAATAATTTGTGGGCTTACTAAAGATTTATATGGAAGTATCTGTGGCATAGCTGTGCAAAGCTACAACCGTGATGCAATTGAAATTAGACCATTTTCGATCGAAAGAGAACACCTTTTTTATGCTTTGAAAATTATTCCTTTCAGTCAATGTTTTGAGAACTACACGGGGAATTATTTAATGAATTCTTTGGTTTTAATGATCACTAAAACGTTCGTTAGAATGCGGTTGTTGGTTATAATTATTAGCTTCCTTATGAATATTACTCCTATGTTCTGGGAGGTGGTTGTACGTTTCAATTAAATATTGTGGACTGTTATTACTATATTGAAATTTGTATACCTTTACAGCCGTAGAGTTCCACTCTCATTGATATGTGACCATGCCAAGCCACTGGTCGAAAACGGATATAGCGTGCCTTGATTGGCGGATTCAGGTCATGAGAAACAACAGTGTCTTGATCCAAGTTTCCAACAAAGTTCTGAAAAAGTAAGAAAGCATGTTGCGGGTCAGAGTTGAACTGTCTGAAATATTATTGTAACTTGAACCAGCTTCCCGTCATTTCCATATTTTAACCAGATTGCAGAATGAAAAACCAGTCTTTTCAGACTGAAAGTGTGGGCAGTCTATAAATCCTGATAGAAGAACAATTTTCGAAAAGTTCTTTTACCTTGTTTTCATTTCTTCCTTGTTCCCTGTAGTATTGGAAGTGCACTCCATCCTTACTGTACTCCAACTTGTACTTTGTCACCCACTGACCATGATTATTTCTTCCTTGTGTTGCCACTCCAGTTACTTTGGTGAACTCGCTACCCAGGTCAACTAGGAGCCACTGATTGGCGTTATTACTTCCAGCTGACCATCCTCCTGCTTTGCCTCCACCTGCCTGAAAGTTTAGTCGTCCTTGGATGGCAGCATGATTAGCATCCCACTGTGACGAGGCACTGATTTGCCTGTCAGAAATTGCACGGGTTTCCATACCGAGAGTACGATGACAACGGCGACATTCTAGGATTGTGTTGAAAAAAATTAATGGGAAAATTTAATTTATAAAGCATCATCTCCCCCTTAATGAATTATACAATTCAACATCCTATAGTTGATTTCTATTTTGTTGGGATCGGCGCTGGTGTTTCAAGTTGAATTTACACATGATCTTGTAACTTCTGGTGTTAATTAATAATGTTAATATTATTAATATTATTAATATTTGCAACTGAAGATGGATGTTGGCCATCCGAAACATGTTTTGCAAACTTAAAACTGTGTGTTCTTATCTCAAAGTTTATACTTTGCTCAATACCTTTGCAACCGTAGAGTTCTGCTCTCATTGATATGTGGCCATGCCAAGCTACAGGTCGGAAACGGATATAACGTGCCCTGATTGGCGGGTTGAGCTCATGATAAACAACAGTGTCCCGGTCTGCGTTTCCAGGAAATTGCTAAAACAAGAATTGAAGAATTACTTTAGCCGATCATTGCAGAGTTTCCTCCCAAACTAAAGCTGGGTTCCTATCAGCTATAAATCACCCAACCTAAAGTTATTTTGGAACTATTAACTCGAACTAAAAAGTTGCTGGAGAGCTAACAGCAGCTAATAATTTTAGATTTCTGTAGAAATAATTAAACGTCACGTCTGGGAGAGAGGTTCACACTCATTTCTTTAAATGAATTTCTACCTGAATCCTGAACATGACTTACTTTGATGAAATAAAAATATTAGGTTGTTTAAAACGTTTCACCTTTTTTGCCTTTTTTCCTGGTTCCCTGTAGTATTGAAAGTGTACACCATCCTTACTAAACTGAAGCATGTATTTGGTCACCCACTGGCTATAAGCTCTTCTTCCTTGCGTTGCTATACCTGTCACCTTTGTGGTCCTACTACCCAGATCAACCTGCAGCCATTGATTGACATCATTTCTACGAGCTGACCACCCTCCTGCTTTGCCTCTGCCTGCCTCGAAGTGCAGTCTTCCTTGGATGGCGGCATGATCGTCATCCCATTGTGAAGAGGCAGTGACTTGCCCGTCGGATATTGCACCGCTTTCCAAGCCGAGAGATTCATGACATTCTATCACTTGCAAAATGAAAGAAAATGAAAGAAAAGTACTATTAACCACTTTTCAATACGTTGTATCACAATGAAACGATGCCTTGTATCATCCGGCTGCCTCTTTTGCAATATACAGTGCATGGATAGGAATCTCTATGTTAAAGTGGCTCTTGCATGCAGATATGGACATGGGTGCACATACGTTTCTTATTATGCAACTTGCTAAAGGTAAATTTCTTCAGTCTAGGGGTATGTATAAGAGTTGTGTCTTTCGCGAAAGGTTCATACTGTCATGCGAATGTCTATGGAGAAGTTACATCAAATTATGGCTTTTAGACGACGACTTCCTGTGAACAACACGATCATGGTTTTCAAAATTAATTAAACGATCTGGCAGAAATTTTTATTCACAAGGTATTGACTAAATACCTGGATTTTTTAACTTTTCTTCAGCATTGTTGCAGCCGTAGACTTCCGCTCTCATCGATATGTGTCCTTGCCAAGCCACTGGTCGAAAACGGATATAACGCGCTGTGATTGGTGGGTTCAGTTCATGATAAACAACAGTGTCTTGGTCGGCGTTCCCAGCAAATTCCTACATGCATTAATTATAATTTTGCGAAACGTGGGTGTTAATGCTTCGAAGAGGTTATGCATTTCGGACCGTAAACTCCCAACTGGGAAATTCAGTTCAGGTTGATAACTCAGCAACAGTTCCAAAACATAGAAGATCAGACCTGTATCGTTTGAAAGAATTCAAGGCTCTTTACTGTTTTGAATTGGTCGTTTGTAGGGTTTTCCCACATACAGTGAGCTGAGATTGTTAGCCTTGAACTATCGAAATATTCGAACTAAAACTTTTCCTGTGTGGATATTAATAATGATGGTCTTCCGTTTATATCTTGTGATGTATTATTGTTTGAATTTCAAGAAGTAATTAAGCCCTGCTGCGAAAAAAGTGAGAAATCGTAACTTCTATAAACGGAGTTTTAACACTACAGGACGTTTTATTGATTTCAATTTTGTTATTATTGTAAATGATATGATTTAGTTATCGCCTGTGTGTTGTTTCTCTGACTTAATTTATAATTATAGATTTTAGAAGAAATAAATGTTAACACAATGAACATTTCGGTAGATTTATTTCGTTAGATTTATTCTTGATGTTCATGTGATTTTCTTACCACCATGTAATTAACATAAGATTTCTAATCATCTTGTATTGTTTAAACCCCCATCATGGCCTTATGTTATTCAGTCTCACAGGACTGGATTCAAACCATCTCTCTCTTTACCTTCACTGCGCTTCGTCCTTGTTCTCGGTAGTACTGGAAGTGCACACCATTGTTACTATACTGCAGTTTGTACTTTGTCACCCACTGACCATAAGCATTTCTACCTTGCGTGGCTACATGCGTCACTCGGGTGTCCCTACTCTTCAGGTCAACTTGGAGCCACTGGTTGACATCATTTGTTCGAGCTGACCATCCCCCTTCTTTACCTCCACCTGCCTTGAAGTGTAGCCTTCCTTGGATGGCGGCATGATTGCCATCCCATTATGATGAGGCAGTTATTTGCCCGTCAGAGATTTTCCCGCTCTTCATGCCCAGAGGCTCCTGACATCCTGAACAGAAGTGTGAATAACATTGTGTCAAAGATTTTTTTATCAAGTCTGTCACCTGTAGCACGGTGTAACCAAATTGAGTTTCCGATAATCTGGTCGGGTTGAACCGCTATGCCTCTAAATTTTGTCAGTGTAACAAGGATAAGTCTATATATTATTTGACGTCTTAACTTTGTACGATTTCTGTGGTAGAGATTTTCATGAAAGTGATCACTGATAGACTGCACTCACGGCATGAGCATTGCTTAATGAATAAAACTACCTACTATCTACAGAAATTAAACTTTGTAACATCGAGGACTTATTGATTTGGCCATACTTTACAAAACTATCTGCAGTTTGTATTCAAGCATTCTGGATGGATTTTCTAATTCTAACTCTTTTTATTACCTTCACAGCCGAAAAGCTCTACCCTCATCGATATGAGTCTATGCCAAGCCACTGGTCGAAAACGGATGTAACGTGCCCTGATTGGTGGGTTTAATGGATGAAACACAACAGTTTCCTGGTCAGTGTTTCCAGCAAACTCCTAAAAAAAATCATGAATATAGAGAGAGAAATTCACTGTTTTAATTTCTTCACAAGGAGTTGATAAACATCATCATACATAGTACTATGCAACAAATTATATCCAAGAGAGGTCGAATGCTAAAAGAATGTTACAACTGTAACTGTGATCAAAGATTTCGGCCATTAATTTGTTTCCTTTTAAGGAATGGATGGACTCTTTCCCCGTCATGCTCTTTTGGTTGAGATACATCTTATCACTTTACGATAATGATAATGTGAATGATAATGAT
>Ga0126339_10002629_pt1 | contig 12920 bp, 9 predicted proteins | sample OrbTmetagenome_2_FD_92532 | JGI IMG/M metagenome (GOLD analysis project Ga0126339, IMG submission 92532) | Coral microbial communities from Petempiche,Puerto Morelos, Mexico - Orbicella T R C metagenome | ecosystem: Host-associated > Invertebrates > Cnidaria > Coral | place: Petempiche,Puerto... | reverse complement strand
TGAAATGAGATTTACCACTTGACAGCTGGCCCACTCTGTCAATATTAACGAGGCACACATTCTCTGGATCCCTGAGTTTGACCCATGTGGAAACTGTAGAGTTTGCATCAGAAAGCCAAGAGGATGAGTGTCATTGTCATGGGCAACAGGACACTTGGCATAATGAGATGCTAACAGTCCAAGGGCTCTGTATGTATAATGTTAATGAGAAGAAAGTCATGGCTTAATGGAGGTTAAAGACATGTGCATATGCTAGAGCACTTTTCAGAGCTCATAAAATCAAAACCAAAGTAATCACTCTGGCCGATAGCTGACGCAATGCTTGGGAAAACATGTGCAAGTTAGTTGTGATTGGTTTTGGTTTTGCTCTTGATTGGATGACAAAGATGCATGAGATTTTTAAGTAAATCATTTTGCATGGTAATGCAAAACCAAAGAAAATGTGAATTACTAATGTCTCATAAGTGAAAATCACCCTAGCCATCATAAAATTGATAAGAAAGTGATTCTTACACCAGGCACTTGACTTTCATGAAGCTTCTGCACACCATAATTGCCTAAGCACAGGGCTGAATCTTTCAATGCAATTTTTTTTCTGTAATTCAATTAATCCTTCTCTCCAACCACTTTTGAGTAGTCACTTCTCTCTAAGAACTCTAACATGATGGACTTAGTCCAGGACAGCATTCCAGCTTTGAAACCGACACCTGACATCGGCGATCATCAACCCACTGCAGATAGTTGCGCTATTCTGGTATGAAAGACTACTGTGTTGATAATTGCATTTTCATCCATGCTCTTTCTTACAATAAATTTACTGCCACTGAACATAGATCAAGCCTATCAAACTATCTTGAATAAAGTCTCAGAAATGGTACATGCTATACAAGTAATGTATAGTACATTTGCAATTACACGTACCTTGATGCTGCAAGCCTCGCTCGTAATACTGCTGGCTCACGTGCCGACAAACTAGTGGCAAGGGTGGCACCCCCTATAACTTCTGATTGAGGTTCAGTATGAGTCTGTAATGGTCGGCCTCTAATCATGTGTGCTCTATCTACACTGCGGTCTCCCTGAAAGAACCAATCAAATTATTGTCACTATTTGTCACAAGTCAGTCATTACAGTGGGTGCTATAAGTTGTCATTGCTGGAAATGGACTCAAAGGATTTTTTAACTACTGTCAGTATAATAACCATATAATAATAATTTGTTCCCACATTGCGTTATTGTTTCACGTGAGCACAGTAACCGCATGCTAATTAACATTTTATGTTTATGGATTCCTTTATCAGGCTTAACTCTGTGACTTGATCATTCATATTTTTTCTTACTCCCTGATATACAAGTATATTAGCTTGTGTCACTACTATACACATTGTAGTACAACACATTGCACTACCGCGAGTAAAATAACCACCAACAAAAGTGAATATTACCAAAGCATAGAGTACCTTGTTCTGAGTTCTGTGCAGAGCTTGGATAAGAGCTGTATGATCAATTGGAGCACAGGCTGGCATCATGGTCATACCAAGCCAACTGTTAAGGAACGGAATTGTAATGCTCCCTAGGTGACTCTTGGCTGATCTCTCCAGCATCACACTCCACACCTAATGTTAGAACAAAAGAAAGGACAAAAGCTGTGGGTCAATGTCAGTAAAAATATTTAATATGTGCTCATCCCCTGATCTGTACTTATACCTAATTGCACCTTTTTGGTACACTTTGGTGGCATACCCAGGGGTTTCAATAACGTTTTCAGCAGGAGGGAAATGGGGGTTATGATGAGCTTGGTTGAGCCATGGCAAGACCTAACAGGGCTGATATGCTGCTGAAATGCATCAAAAAAGGTACAATTATGGTACCCAAATTCAGCCAACTGGACATGATGTGGTGGCTATATCAGGTCAGTGACTTGACATCAGGACAGTGGACATGGCTTCTGATTGACTAATTACAAATCTGGGTGTGGTAAATTATACAATTACATTATACTACATGTACTTGTACGTCAGCCATTGTTTGGTTTTAGGAAATTCCCATACCCAGCCCAAGGAAGGTCTATTGAATTCCAAAGGGATCAAAGGGTTTCAAAAACCAAAGTATCTAAAGGAAAGTGTGATGATTACAGTACAGGTAACCTGGTCATAGAATGTGAAAGCAAAAAAATCTTAGTATATTTTAACAAGCTCTTGTCTTTTATAACCTTATAGACCATCTCTACAACATCACCATCAGATTCCAGAATAAATCTTTGGTAAATATGCCTCAATGAATCCTGCAGGATCGGTGTTAGCCACAAGCATTCTGGCATCTTTTCATTTTCAGCCTGAAATGTAACAAAACAAGTAATGATAATATTATGTCACTGGGTGAAACATATTCAGGTCATGTAAAATAACAAGTAAGGATTCAATAAGCACCATGATTATATTATGGCAGGGTAGTCTCAAGGTAAATTTGAGTGCTCTGATTATGGTTCTGTCCTGGTCTGCATTTTACCACAATAGTCAAAAGCCAGTTTGACAATTTAAAAAACAGCACCCATTGCAGAACCAAAATTACACTTTGAAAATGTTGTATGCACTAAAATCTAATCTAAAACCTACACATAAACAACAAGATGTAAAAGATTTTTTTAACACTAGAACTAAAAAGATTCCTATCAAGGCAATGGATTTCAGTTAGCATTTTACACACCTTATGTTTCAGATTTCCAACCAGAAGAGTTTTTAGAGTTTCTAATGCGGCTAATCGAACTGACTTGATATTATGACGGAAGAAAGGCCACAGTCGTGGCACCAGTTCAGTGAGAGAGGAATCCTTGCCCCCTGTTCCTTGCAGGGCAACAGATGGACGGGACAGAATTCTCGCCAGTAACATCATAATGCTGTTAGTTGAAGCTGTCAAGTCATCCAGTTCGACGAGTGTGTCCCATAAAGTCACAAGGACTTCCTGCACCTGAAAAAATAAAATAAAATAAAATGAGACAAGATGAGACGAGACGACATAAGACGAGATGAGAAGAGACAAAACGAGACCAGACGAGACGCGATGAGATGAGATGAGATGAAATAAAACAAGTTGAAAATGCAGCATTGGACATAAGTGCAATGATAGAATTAATTTAATATTAGCAACACAACCATTGAGTAACTAGATACTACTGATGTAAGCACCACAGACTGGCTAAAGGAAATGAAAAAGTTTCTGAAGCATCCTGTACTACAAGTAAAGCTTCCTGTACTTACACGATTTGGAGCAAATGTAACTAATGACTCTGCTACAGGTAACAGAGCTGACGCAGCCACTGCACGAACATCGTCATCATCATCTTTCAGAGCTGTTACAATAGGATCTAACAGCAGTGGCAGTAAATCTTCTGTTAGATCCTGTTGTAATAAAGGGGAAAATGACATGAGAAAAATGCTATTAAAACAGGTTATAAGTTCAGGCTGGTAGTGGCCAGTTTGTGACATTACACTATCATGTTTAAAGAATTACACCATTGTATAGTATAGCTTACCTAGATATGTATCTATTGCCTGACAGTTCATCACTACATGTAGCTCATGGGTTATGCTGCTCACCAAGACATCCATGTAAAAGAATTTCTTTGCATTGCCCAACATGCAATCAAATCAACTTCTTGTTGCAACTTGCAATCATTAATTTTTATAAGCAATAGTCAAGAGCACTTTTTCCGCAGTTATATAGCCTCATCTAAACAGACAGGGGTTTGAAGAATTCAAGACAGTAATGCAAGCCAGAGATTCAGAGATTTAAATAACTTTCAAGAATTCTCTCAACCCCCCAAGCATTTAGATGAGGCTATGTAAACACAGAAAAAGTACTCTATTGCTTTTATAACATATTTCTCAAAAATATGTGCAAATCTAAAATGTTTCAACCCGGTTACATACCCTCATCTAAACATGCCTATCGACCAATGGGAGTGTGTGTAGTACATTTATCTCAGTTATTTTACAAAAAAAGGTTATCTGATCATTCTGTACCTGTCTGACAGCCATGAGATACTTGAGTCCCATCAATCCACCATGACGCACTTCCCATTCTTCCTGAGCTTGTAAAGTTAACAGGACCATCGTCACCCTCTTAACAGTCTCGGCATCAGTGTGCTTTAAGATCACTCCTATTGTCTGTGCACAAGTCTCACGAACTGGGGCAACAACCTGTGAGCAGACATATCTGCATTCATGAGCATACACATGTTTTTCCCAGTTGGTTCAGGTAAAACTTTTCCTTGGGGCTAATGCACGTTAAATTAACTCTAGAAAATTAAATGTTTTGGACCAGTTTGTCACATGTTATCAATAACACCATCAATGCTAACAAACATATTGATGTCTGTCACTAAACTAGTCACAACAGTGCATAATGTCAATTCAAGCTTGGGTTCTTGATTTCTGATAATTATAATGACAAAAGAGACCTGAGGGTGTTAAAGCCCTACCCTAAATCATCAATACTTCAAAATTAACTCTGCATTATGTGTCTCAGATTACCTTAAATTACACAGTACAACTTCAAATAAAAAGTTGACGGAATAAGACATGAAATATTATCAATGATTATTTAACAATAGGACTTCCAGAACAGTTGCCAAAACTTACCTCGTCGCTTACAAAATCTCCAAATCGATCAAGAGCCATGACACAGAGAAGATGCAGTGACATGTTTTCTAACCATTTCCTGTTTTGAATCTGAAGCTGAATGAATGGCAAGAACAATAATTGAAGAAAGACACTCTAAAATTTATATAATAGACCCATCTACAATCATTTGAGCATGTGTCACAAAACTGGGCAGCACTACACATAATTATTTGAATAATAGTTATTGTAACTGGACAATTCATATTAAAGGTCATTAGAATAACATGGTTGCCACAGACCTCACTTTCCAAAATTCCCTGACTTGTTCCTGACAAACAAATATAAAATGTCACATTTGCTAGCAGCTTTTGGTCTCACATTACTGCCATACTTTCTGCCCATTCATAAATTTTCAACGCATTTTCCTATACCATTGAGATCATGGTGACCTCAAATGTTTCATCCAGCCCTCAATGGTATTAAATCAGCCGTGTTAAATTATTTCAATTTTCCCCTCCAGACTTTTCTTCAAAATGTCAATTTTCCCTGAATAAAAATGAAAGTACAATTCACTGACTTATCTCTGACCTTGAATATTTTTTCCCCTGACCATTATTTTCCTGACCTGTGGCAACCATGATTTATAATTATTTGTTTACTAATAACTCACATCTTCGGCTGATGAATCTAAGGTTTTCCCTGCACCTCGCCCATGAACCTTAATTATTTCTCTGAGACCCGTGGATGCTCCATGACGTACCTAGGGGTACACGTGTATAACACCAAAAAGTCTTAACAATGAAGACTGAACAGGAAGAGAATCTACATGTATAAGAGATGCTAAGTGACATAACCTATTTTACAGAGAAACCAAGTGTTATTGTGTAGAACTGTATACACCAGAGTACACTCCAGAGCATACTATGAGGCCACAGGTTTCTAAAACAATATTTAATTAATCTATGTATGATAGTTTTAACACAGGAAAATGGGTGTCACTGAAATCTTGGTGTAACCATAGTTGTACACTATGCTACACACACAAAACAGTAAAGAAATGAGAAAAAGAAATCCTTCTTACATGTAGGCGCTCAAGCCAAGGGTTGATCTTTCCATTTGGCAGGTCTTTTGATTATTGTTATGACTGTCACTGTACAATGGATATAACAAGCTGAAGTAAATACCATAAAATAAAGAACAAACCTCCCATGACTGATGAAACAGATCCTGGCATAGTTGTTGGGAAAAGTTCTCAAATGGCCATTCAGTTGACTAGAAGACAAAACATGATGCTGGTAAGATCATCACTTAAAGCCTTGTGTGAGAAAAGGTCAGCTACATCTACAAGAATGGCTGAAGTTTAGTGCACTGGAGTCAACATAAAGCTGTTTGGATTTGAACACAGGCAAGAATCACTGCACTGTGATCGTGGACAAGACACTGCATGACAAGAAATTGCACCTCCGCTTAATTCCACCCAGAAGTACAAATGGGTTAATGGACAGTAACTACATGTATACAAAATACTGTGGGCAAAACTGGAATGGGCTATTGCCCCATTCAAAGGGGGAGGGAGAGGGAGGGTCTCAAAGTGGTGTTAATATGGAGAAATACTTTTACAAGTAGTCAATTCACACCAAAGGAACAGTGGTATACTTGCAACAGTTTCAGTCACTAGTATGGTTCAAGCCTCTATCCACCATAGTGGGGATCACTGGAATGCTACTCTCTTGCCAAGGAAAAGTTCTGCTAACAAGAAAACACCCTGTGACTGAGTCATTACACACCTCATCAAATGTTGCTGACACATCTGTAACCTGATCCACAACCATCTTGTCAGATTCTGCAGGCTGATCAACAATAACACTAGCTGTCTTGCGCTTCTTGGAAACTGGACCTTGGTCTGTTTCCAAGTCATTGTCAATGCTTTATTTGGCCAGAAAAAAGAACAACATTGAGGATATTGCTGTCAGAACATTGCAGAAATGCATTTTCCCTAATTGCTTCTCTTTTTGTGAGTGCTTGGAACATAACCTTGTGAGCAAATTTCTTTGCAGATTCTCAATTTTTTTTCAGAAGCAATTGCTACCATACTCCAATATTATCTCATTTGCATACCAACTATAAAAAATTCTAGGCCACATTGTTTCTGTTATAATGTACATAGCACATTGGAGCTTGGATTCAGATGCCCATATTTGAGCTTGGACAGGGTCTCTGTGCTGTACATACATATTCGAGACTATTTGCACTGTTCGCTATTCGTTATTTGGGACTATTTGCTGTTCACTATTTGCGACTATTTGCTATTCGCTACTCAGGTTTTCCTGACACCCCCTGGTGTATGCAATAGATGTGGCCCGCCTAGATTAGCCCAGGCTACCTGCGGGTTCGCGCTGTTGCTATTGTCAAGCTTTTTTTAACTTAATGTGTATATATTTTTATAAAATTGCAAATATACGAGTCATAATAAAGTTGTTGTTGTTGTTGTTGCATTAACAAATAGTTTGTGATCCCTGGATTCAATCCAATAACCAATGTTGCAACCTTAAAGAATGCAATATTATACAGCTATAAGCCTATTCTTCTGATATCTCATCCCTTTATGCAAGCCTTACCTCACACTGTTGTTAAATGATCCTTGCACTGAGTCTCCCTCTTTTGACGCCTCTTTAGATCTTTGCTTAGCAAGCATTTTTGCTTTTCTAATGGCTCTGTTCTTCTCTCGTGAACTAAGCTGAGCTGATGAGCTAATTGCGGCTATTTCTGCTGCCACAACTTCAGCTGCACTCTATAAAGTAATAACACCATGATTTTATGAGCCTTTTTTATACTCCAACATTTTGGAATGTTTTGTTGAGTTTTTTTTTTATATGCAATAACATATACATACACATACACATGAGTTTTCACTGTACATACCTCAAACGATTTTTGTTTTGTCAAAGATTTCACTTTGGTCTCAGGAGGATTAATCAACAGATCTTCATCATCAAACAGTTTATCCATTCCAACATCTATTCCAGGTGCGATATCTAAACCAAGTCGTTTCCTGAGTAGCTTTTGCTGTCTATTTAACCTCTCCTTTGGTTCAAGGCCTTAAGTTGACAAAGATAAGAACAAAATTACAAACACTGTTAACACATTAATCACTAGTCAGACAACTGCCTATAAAAAAACTGTCAATATGAAAGTTGTTTAACAGTTGTAAACTAAGCAAATTATTCCTGAATATGCACATGTAGAACAGCTTACATGATCTAAGTTCATCACTGCATTTTTCAAACTTGATAACAATCAAATACAGTGCAGTGGAACCATAATGCAACCAGCAATGGGATCATACACTGTATTAGGGCGTTCACTGACAAAGTGATTACTGTAGGTCACATTAAGGAAGTTATCATACATAAAATAACTGTGGTTGTTTTAGTGGCATGGTTGCAAGGTAGCCTACTGTACTAACAAGTCAGAAATGTTACCCAGATATTCACGCAGCATCAGACCTGGAGCATGTACATGCAACATTCAACCTAGTGAGTTAAAAGTTTGATACACTCACCTACAAAATCTTCATCAGGGAGATCGTATTCAGCCCCTGAGGAGCCGACAAGACGCTCTCCATGTTTCAACACACGGTTGATATCAAACTTGGAGAACTCTAGCAGCTCACTTTCAACTGTCTCCCCGCTAACTACTGTCTTGCTGCCTTCTGATAGTTCCACTTAAAGAAGAAAAACAGAAAACAAATTCAATAAACCATTCCTGTCTAACAACATGCTTTAATTAAGCTGCCAAATATATGACCACTTGACTGGATAGCCATCAGTGCCCATATTGGGAATCTTACATGTATATAGCTTAGTAATACCAAATATTGTATTTTGAAAACAAAATGAAATATAAAATGTCATACACTGTAGTATACTGGTTTCAAAAAACTTCAGTGGCCAAGTTTGTGCACATACAACATTTTCCTTTTTCCTGACAGATATAGCCTTCTTTTATCCTTAAATGGCTACAAGGCATTTGCTAAGAACTATACAGGTGTTTTTTTAACAATTCCAGCTTGTATTTGCAGATCATACCTTTGATGTTTTGTGCTGCTGGATTCCACTGAGGTACATTCTGTGCAATAGCCTCGATGGCCTGCCCTGCAGCAATCCTCGTATCCCAGCTGCTACTCTTCAGAAAGACATGGACCTGTCATACAACATTAAATATGGTAAAGGAGCAATGCTGTACTTGAAATGTGTCATCACTGGGTGCGTTCCTTTGAGGTGATCTGGATCAGGATCAGTGATCAAGGATCACTCAGATCATGGTGCATCAAAGGAACGAATCCACTCTGGTCATGGATTCATCGGTTCCTTTGATGCACCATGATCCAGAGTGATCTTGGATCACTGATCCAGATCCAAATCACCCCAAAGGAATGCACCCTAAAATAATTGTCAGTGGTGTTATTGTCATTCATAGTCTCACTTTAACTGACTCACAATCAATTTTTATTTATCTCCAAATCACTGCCTAAACTTTACATCTGTGTGAATGATCTTCCAAATGAAAGAAAATACCCCTTTGACCTAAGATAGTCTGACACTGTTTACATAATATACATGTACATGCCTGCTTGAATTAACTAGAGTTTGCATGTACAAATCTGCAGTAATTGAAAATATATATTATTTCAATCCACGTAACAAAAAAATTCTCAGAAGTAATTATTTAAGATAACGTTGGGCTTATCAAAAAATATCCATGCTGTAAAAATCGAGGGCCTTTTTCCTTATAAAAGATTTTTTGACCTTAATATAAGCTTAACCTTAAACTTAACATGTATGAGAGTTAAAAAAGCGAATATTGACCTGAATTATTTACAACCATTTATACAGTCATTAAAGACAGCCCAACGTGTCATAGATACTTTAATCCAGAGCGTTAAAAACAAGACCCCTACCCTACTAAGGAGATTCTGAAGCTCATGAGGATGTAGTTTTTGCACTTCGCCGAGCTGTTGAGCTGCTGCCTTCCGAGTGACCGCTGTGGAGCCGGTGTCCAGGAGCAGGAAAAGCCGTTCAAGTCTACAGCAAAACAAGACAAACACCTCAACGATAAAGTTTTCTTTCGATTTCTGTGAGATTTAAAACTGACTTTACCTGGTAGCCATCGATTTACGTCGACAAAAAGGCCTCACATGGCGAGAACTTTACCAAAATAACTTGTCCATCTCGTTCTACTTTCCTTTCCGCCATTTGCTTGTGCACATGCGTGATGAGTACATCTAGCAGGGAGTTGTGGGTAATATGGTCGCCGCGCTCGCTCTTCATTTTCCCGCGCAAAATTCGAAGTTCCCGAACCAACCAATCAGCTTCTTTTCTACTTTCAACTCGTGATTTTCTTTTTCTTCCTTGTTAAATTTGAAAACATTTTAATCTCTTTATTTCCTATTTGGAGTTTCATTATGATAAACTCTCATAAACAAACTTGAAGATGACTTTTAATGGCTTTGGGACGCAGGCAGCTTGGCCTGATGGCACAGGTTTCTCTGCCAGCGATTTCGGAGACATTTCCAAAGGACGAACTTCCATCCGCGACTTGTGCCAAGGAATGAACAACTGTGTAGGAAAAATCAACTTAAGCGTAATTCTGCAAACTTAGAACTTAAACATTTTAGTTTTCAAGTTGATTGTTGTCTTTATTTTCTTTATTTTTTTAGAACTTAGTGGGACTTGTCATCGCTAAGCAGGGATTTCATTCTTTTCCAGACAGAAAGAGTAAGTTTGCAAGAACTTTTTTGAATGCTATGAGCTTTAAGGTGTACTTGACTAACAATAATTTATTGCTTTTTACTTTTGCCGGCAGACCCAGGGAGCGAAAAATATCACTTCTTTTTTACACTGAGAGATACGCCTACAGACTTTGTCAACGTTAACTGCTGGGGCAGTGAAACATTCATCAAGAACCTTGCAAATTCCTTCAAATTAAACGACGTAGGTACGAAAAAAGAATTGAGCTTGCATACAAAAAAACCCTTATATTATTCAATTAAGCTGAATTCTTTGGCTGATCTCTTTTAGTTTTAACAAAGTTTCAGAAGCTTAAAGCCTTATAAATTGGTAATAAACGTTTGAAGGCCTTTGGAGAACTAAATGCTTCAACTGAAACAAAATTAAAGTACATTTCTTTACTTTTCTTTACAGTGGAAGTAAGAAATCCACAAATCCAAAACAAGCAAAGTAATGAAACTGAGCAAAGATGGAGGCCTTGGACGCCAAGGTATATATAATTATATCTAAAATTTATTGTGGCAAGAGTATAGTAAATTAAAAGGAAGTGAATTTATTGACAGGGACTAAATTAATGATGGAAATCGGTCTGTCAATCAGTTTTATTAAATAGAATCCTGGACAGACACACTCATTTGACACTCATATAACAAACCCTCTGTCTCTCTCACCCTAGTAACCCATCTAATCCACATATACCTAGTTTGACTTCCTGCACTTATGTTGAAATTTCCAAGAGCACTATATATCAAGCATAATTTTCCAAGAAAAGTCTGTTTTCTGAAATTAATTAAGCTCTGCACGCAATAATAGTGATATTAACCTCAGATTCTTTTCTATGCAGTCCATACCAGTTACATGTTAGTGACACACATTCATCTGTCAGTTTATTCAATGGATGCGACATGAGCGAGTTTGACAATATCTCACACATACCGATCAAAGCAAGTAATGACTTCTATACATTAGGAGATATAATAGCCAATGATCAGAACTTGCACGGGGAACATGTCAACATTCAAGCTGTAGTCAAGAGCGTAAGTATGTAGAAATGAGAAATTTATAAGCCCCACAGCTGCAAAAATAACTCACATTAACACAAGTTCCCGTTTCTATACAAGATATTTAACACATGTTTTCATTCTTTATGAACAACTCACCCTGTACAACAAGTACATTCAGTCCGCTGGTAGCTGTAATTTAAACCTTTTTAAAGCAAGCCGTTCCTCTGGATAATCAAATGAGAGTAACTCTAGATTCTTAAAAAAATAATAATAATAATTGTTAATCACTACTTGAATCACCCAGCGTGCCAAGAACTAAAGCCGTACAACCTTTGTATTCTTTCCGCCCTCTGCACGTGTTGCGTGCCTATATTTCTAAAAATATACGTTTCAGTTCAGATTCTAGGCAGGAGCGACGGCAGGAGCCCATCACTAGGAGCGTGCAACTTCCACACTAAGCCTATGCCACGGCATACAGACCGGTCTAGTTTTAGGCTTCTATTCCCAGACCATGGTAAGGAAAAAAATGGTTTACCTCACATCAGGAGCCCATCACTTCTTCCGGTGAAATGATGACGTCAGTTTAAAATTAATTCCGTGCTTGTGATTGGTCACTGAGGTTCCTGCAGGGGTTTCAATTCGCAGTAAATTCAAACTAAAAATAGATCGGTTTGTGAAAACGCCGTGTCAGGAATATGGGTAGTTGAACGCTCCTAATGAAAGGCTCCTGGTCTAGGATAGAACGGTCAGGCTGTTGTGTAAAGTGTTTAAGAGCAACACTTCCAAAGCTGGCGTTGTGTTCTTGTGCAGAAGACTTTGCTAAATGTAGCTAACTAATTTAGTAAAAGGTGGTATTTTGGACCTTTAATATCTCTTCTACCGCTTGAAGGTTAGAGCGCCAAGAGACATAATTACTAAAACAGGAAAACATGTGAAGAGGTGTGAAGCGACGCTTTTTGACGAGACAAGCCTGTCATTTCCTTTAGTCATGTAAGTATGTCCAACTTCAAATATGAAGCTCTCTCGATTTTATTAAGGTTACCGTATATCTTAATCGATGTCTCCGACTCGGGTCCAAGCGATGTAGCGCGTCCGGACGGCCGGGACGGGTCCAGTTTAAACTGTGAATACCTAAGCCCCTATATATCAAATTAAAGCTTATAGAGCTGGCTATCATACTATACTAACAATTTTGAATTATAAGTAACAGTCGAATTTTTTACGACCTCTATATGCTAACGTCCATATCACTGTCCGCACCAGTTAGAGGGATATCTTGTTAAGAGGTCTGATCTGCATGGAAGAATACTTAAAGACTTAACACTTTAAACGTCACACCAACTAAAACGAAAATGGGTCAGTCTACTTTCAAGTGTGACGCTGCACGAGAATGGAACGGATTACCAAGAGAGATCAGAGAATTAAACACTCTTTAAGTTTAAAACACATATTTTTAAGCATTTTATGGATCAAGACCGTATCAATCATGTATGTACTGTAAATTAGGT
>Ga0126339_10002628_pt1 | contig 12921 bp, 4 predicted proteins | sample OrbTmetagenome_2_FD_92532 | JGI IMG/M metagenome (GOLD analysis project Ga0126339, IMG submission 92532) | Coral microbial communities from Petempiche,Puerto Morelos, Mexico - Orbicella T R C metagenome | ecosystem: Host-associated > Invertebrates > Cnidaria > Coral | place: Petempiche,Puerto... | reverse complement strand
TCTTTTTATGGTCACTGGTGGCTTAATGCTCTGCTGGTACATGGGTACCTTGCAAAAAAACAGCTTAAAATCTTCATCCCTTTTAAATTATATTTTTTTAACGGTTTTTTAACCCTTTCCCATACCTTAAAAAACACCCTTTCGACATCCCCCCCCCCCCCCCCCCCTCCAAAAAAAAAAGATATGGACAAAAAATTCAAGCACTTATGGTTCGAGTGTATTTACTGTAGAGACAGCTAGCGATCAGAACTTGAAAGAGCATCCCGTGAAAAGCGCGGAGAAAGCCGCGTTAGCCTTTTTGCGATGATGAAACTTGCTTTCACCCATCTGTTGGAAATGAACCGTTCCTTCAGATTGGTCAGTTACCGGGTAACTCTTTCTTTATTTTTAACCAGTCAAATCTAAATCTTGATAAACACAGTTTTAATATTTGAGTTCCTGGAGTTCGCTCCATAACTGGCCATTTCCGAGTGATCTTTTGCCTCTGTTTTAAAACGAGTCCTAGTGCAAAACATTTCATATCAAAATGGGTTTGATTTGCATCAAAACGAACCTGTAGGCAGAACACATTTTCATTAGAATGGCTGTGCAGGAAGACTCGTTTTGACACAGAGGTAAATTAGGCAACTCCGAAATAGCGTATCTGTAACTGTGAAGGAACTGAATTGGTTTATTTTCAGGCCCCTTGAATTGCCAATTCCTTTGGAACCTGAATCGCCACGATCTCTCGTAGCTTCGGCGCCAGGCCGCGTTCCCTATCAGTGGACGAGTGTCCCTGAAACTGAGGAGTTCATACGCGTTCCTCTTCCCACAAGCTCAGATCAATTCAAACTGGCCGAGAGCCTATTTCGCCAGTCAATGTCAGAAAACAAGGCAGTTATTACCTCCATTGAGCGGGTTCAAAACCCTTTTATGTGGGAAAAGTATGCAAGGTAAGGTTTTGCATTTTTTACACAAGGGATTTTTTTCTTCTTCGATGATTCCTTCGTGTTGTAAGAACTGTGCGTCCCGAAGTAAGCAATACCTGACTGTATTGTTTGGCTAGCTCCACGACCGGAATTTATGGACTAACTGCTACGCTAATATATTGGGGCTCTCTACCCTCTATGTCACGTGATGTCATATAATGAATGCCTCACCGACCACGCCCTCCTCAAGATGATTGGGCATTGGCCCTTATTATTTTTTGCCTTATCATAGTCCTCGACTGCAACATAGTCGATAAGCATACAAAAACTCGACCTGGCCAATATCCAGCCATCTTTACTTCACACTGATGGTCTATAACAAAAATAAGTACCTCAGAGATAGAATGGATAACACCCCTAAATTTCCCCTTTCGATTTGAAATAAGCCTGGGTGTTGACAAGACAGTAAAAACTTTGAAGACATGATTGATTATCGCGGTTATATGCACAACTTAAGCAGCAGTTCAAATATACGATCTTTCTCATATTCACTTGTACAGTAAAAACATTGCGTTTATGCTCTGCAGAAAGAAAGAACAAATGGAGAAGAAGGCGCGTATCAAAGGCAACCCGGTAAATGAAAAGTTATTATTCTACGGAACCGACTTCAATAATGTCGACAATATCTGCGCGGAGAACATCGACTGGCGTGCTCTTGACGAAGATCGTGCGGCTCAGTTTGGACAAGGCGCTTACTTCACGGAGGAGGCAGCTTTGAGCAATCTTTACTGCAAGCAGGATTCTGAGTGTTTCCGTTACGTGTTTCTGGCTGAGGTGCTGGTGGGATCGTTTGTCAGAGGTGAGTCATCTATGAAACGGTCTCCTGTCAAGGATGAATCCGCACCCAAGAAGGAGCTGTATGATTCATGCGTGGATAATGTTGAGAAGCCCACCATTTTTGTGCTGTTCGACGCAGATCAATATTATCCTACCTTTTTGATTAAATACAAAACCAAATCGAAAGTGGTATGTTAGATGAGATCAGATGAGTTACGGTAATTACGCTTAAGCTCGCCTTTTGTTGCACTCAAGACGTATAAGTTATATTTATAAATCTTAGGGCTTTAAAGTTTCTTAAGGTTTCTTTCAGTAGAGTGCGTTTATTTGGTCAACGATGAAAATGGGCTAGGTGAAATGAATTACAAAACAACAACAACAACTGGAACGTTCTTTTCCTTTTCTTTTCTTCAGAGTGTCTCGTTACCCTATTATCCATCTCGGTGTATTCGCAGTGATTCACCAACATTACAGGGTTCGTACAGGTCATGGAAAACCTGGAAAGTCATGGAATTTGTTATTTGAATCTCCAAACCTGGAAAGTCATGGAATTTAAGTTAGGGTCATGGAAAGTCATGGAAAAGCAATATGCTTGGCAAAAATATATTTTAAAATTGACAAACTAACAGACTATTCAGAAACAGGCTTTAATTTCAGTAGAAATAGACAAAATCACACATTTTATGCATTATAATGCTGGAAAATGCGTTAAATAAATGATTGTTTTGATACTGCTGTGAGAACAAATGCTTAACATTTGTCATGGAAAACTCGGAAAGGTCATGGAAAGTCATGGAATTTTAAAAGCTTCAAAGAGTACGAACCCTGAACAACAAGAACAAGTGCATTCTGGACAGGCCGCCCGTTTTTTTGACTTGACCAATAGACCTAACGTTCAGTTTACACCACACAAGTAAATGAGCGTTTTTTTCCTTGCTTATGAATACCAAGACAAAATGATTCAGTTTCCTTTCTTCTGCTGCCAAGGCGGAAATGGGAGCCAAATAGCCTACTCGGCTGGTCCAGTTATTTCATAGGATACAAAGAAAGATTGACAAATATCGAATAGATGTCAGTTACTCCTCATCGGTACTGACTGGGTATTTACTTGCGTGGTTTATAAAACATAATGAAACAATTATTTACTTCATGGTTTAACTTAAATCATTTGTTTACTTTTCACAAGAATGGAAATTGAAACAATTGTGTGCCCTGGAGAAGTCAACTGCTTCATTGCACAGTCATTTTTTCCGACTGTACAACTCGGAAACTCGTCGGGACGTTATGATTGCACTCAAGTGTTCCCCCGACTGCCCGACTCGGAAACTAGTCGGTCCTATGATTGCATACTCATTCTCTCGACTGTACGACTCGGAAACCCATCGGGCGCTTTGTGAAATTTGCGCACTTGTAATCCGTACTGTTCGACGGAAATTTTTCAGCGCTTTCTGATCTTCCGTCTGTGCGACTCGGGAAATTCGTCAGGCGCTTAGTGATGCACACTTAGCTCCGAACTGTACGACTCCGTAATTCGTCGGCGCTTTATGATTTCCCGACTTTACTACTCGGAAATTCGTGGGGCGCTTTATGATTCTCTACTTACTCGCCAGATCGTACTACTCGGGAAAACTGGTCGGGGTCTTATGATTGCAAATAAGTGTTCCTCCACTCATACACAACTCGGAAACACGTTGGGGAGTAGTGTTACCGATTACTGTACGACTTGGAAACTCGCGGGGAGTTGTTTTACCAATTACTGTACGACTCGGACACTTGTCGGAAGTTTATTTATCGATTACTGTACGACTCGGAAACTCGTTGGGGATTGTTCTACCCACTGTAAGACTAGGACGCTCGTCGGGATTAGTATCTGCACAGTTATTCGAGATTGTACGACTCGGGAAAACTCGTCAATCGCTTTATTATCGCAAGGTCGCTATGACTCTGGAGCTCCTTGGGGGCTTTAAGATTGCAAATGTCTTCTCTGGGCTGTACGGCTCGGAAACTCGTGTGGCGCTTAAGTTTTATGACTTGAAGTCACACTTGTTCGCCCGACTACATGACATGTTTTCCCCAGCTGTCGTGGAGTCTTGCGAGTGAACACTTGTTCTTTCGACTATACAACTCGGAAACTATTCGGGCGCTTTGCACCTGTACAGTTGAATCTCTCACTGCACAACTCGTTGAACCATTCGGAAAAGTGTACGCTGTTATCAAGATTGAACAAAACCTCGTGTTTTTATACGAAGTTTTTGAGGCCAAGCGACTTATTTCTGAAATACATTTGGAATCTCGTTTTCTTGGAACTAAGTTAGAGAGATCGTAGAGGCCTACAAGAGCATTATCTGCTTACTGAGGAGATATGACTTACATGTACTTGTTCGTCTTGTGTGATCGAGATATGACTATTTTAACTTTTCAAACGTTAAGAAGATCCGTGAAAATGCGGCAAGCAGTTTTCTCTGATGTTCTCCCGATTATCGCCGGAGGCTTTTAACGTCATGAAGACGAGAAATACAGCAGAGCTCCTTTGATGCAATTGTTTGGGTCTAATTTATCGGTAACACCTGAATAATTGGTGCAAAAAAAATTAACTTTTTTATGTTTCGGACACTTTTGACCAACGAATGGGTTGTAATGTTTTTGTACCAGTGGCTCACCTAAAATGACCGCCGCGCCGGGTAAAAATTTCTAAATTCATATTGCTTTCAATTCATTGGGATCAGTGTCAGGGAAAAAAAGAAAAAAAAAGAAAACAGAAACTAAGTGAAGAAATAAAACTGAAGTAGTATTACTTGCTCATAGGATACTATAATGGTTTCCATTAAAGGTAATTTATGCGTTTTAGGAGGTCCTTTATCCTTCAGCTTGTTGTAGAGTGATTAAGGAAACGTTTTTAAAATTCAGTTTGCTTGAAGACGGGCTCTGTCCGGTCTTCTTTTAACGTAACAGTGGAATTGCTCTCCTGTTGATTGTGCCGGTATATATTTCTTGCTGCTGTACCAAACTGAACTCGTAGGTGTCTCGTACTGCCGGTTTTGTCTTCTTAATTTTTTCTCTGGATTAGGATATTTGACGAGAGAGAACGTTGATTCCTCGCAACCGACTAGGAAGGTGGTAAGCGTAATGACCTAACAGCCAAGAGAAGCATTTCAGCAAAATAAGGAAACATCTCTCGAGCGTTGCTGATCATATACATGATCATAAATGCAGCTTTTACAAGCACAATCAACAAGGGCGTGTCCCTGCTGCCTTTAAAATATCTTGCTACTTTGTACTAGCATGTAGTATAACTTTTTTGAAAACTCACCAGGTTGCCGCTACATTTCTTTAACTGTTAAAGAGAGGGTTCCACGAGAGACGCGGAACACTCGCGCGACAAGCGGCTGTCATTAAAAGTCACTGGTCGTAAATCGTAGAGCGGTTTTCATTTTAGTGTCGAAAAGTAATCGGTTTTGAATTATTACGCGACACGATTGGCTTAAAAATCTCGCGCCGCTTTTTCATCGAATCAGTAGTAAAACTAACACCAGTTGTTATTCATTTGCACACGTTTTCCCGCGCTTTGCGTAAGCTACATGTAATTCGAGTTTTGATTGGTTCACTGTATTGACTGTATTGTCTCTGTCCTTTGTGATTGGCTAGAGTGATACCTTTGGTTTTGGTGTTACGACACTCAATTGAAAACTGCTCTAGGCTTAATTGTACTAAACTGTTAACTGTTATGTGCTTAGCAGCGTAATGGGTTCGTCTGATATACAAATCTTTTTCTTATAACACATGTATATTAAGTATTTTGGGCTGATATCATTGGTAGAAATTATGTGAGTGGTTCAGCCGATTTCAGCCCAGTGTTAAGACCCGCGGGTTTTCCCGACATGATTCGACAATAATGACCCGACGGACCCTGGCAAGTTCACTGGCTTTCTGGTTATCATTTACGCATGATCTCACTAAAATTGTCATTGCTTCCACGTTCAAGTAAATGTCCGTACATCAACCAGAGTCGAATGACTATGTTTTTGCCAGGCAAATCATGTTCATATATTGACATGGTTAGTCCGTTTGATCATAATCACATGACTCTGGCAAATTAAATTTACCTGCCGTCTAATTACCCTGATCTTACTACATCTTGCCTCTGTGTTTAACTACTGCACGTCGACGCAAACCAACCGATTTATCGAATCATAATATGTGATTCATGAGGCGAATCACGTTTTGAGATCGCGGGTCTACACTCAGTACTGAAATCGACTGCCGTCATTATCAAGACTTCTGAAAGACTGAACAACTATATTGAAAACAGGTATAAAGTTCAACCAGTAAAGGAAGGCAAGTCGGTTTTCCGATTTAAGTCCCATCACAGAGACTTGACCGAGCCCACGATTTTCGTTGTAACGCGAGGTATCCTTGTGACGTGTTGAAGTGATATGGCAACCTCTGTTCACTGTGTTCGCGAGGCCTCGGTTCAATTTCTTGATGGGTTAATTTTAGTAACGGGACCTGTTCGGTAGATTTTTACGAAGATTTGCCTGAAGACCGAACTTGCTTCCAGGACTGGCACGTGCTGGTGTAATCTTACTTACGTTTTAAAGGTCATTGCCAACCTGTGACATTAAAATTGAACAGAAGAATTGAATTAAACGACATTCAACAAAACGATATGACGTAGTGTGAATCATTACTTATATTGCATGACGGGTTACATGTCTAACTCCTGTACGGCTTTCTCCCAGGCCTTCACGGTCAACTGATTTCGCTGACATATCTCAAACAAACCGCCCCGGACCACGTGACCCGAAACGATTGACCGTGGCGAAATATTGAGGCGTTGGAACTAGGCAAGGTTACACATGGAGTTCGCTCCGAATCAAATTACCAACTGACGCAAAAAGAATTTTAATTCGATCACTCTTGATCGAGCCAGTTGTGTTTTGCAGTGCTGTGGTACGTGGGCCGGATGTTAGGCGAAAGACAAAAACAGTTAATACTAATGATCCCAAAGGACTTCTATTCAAATGGCTGGTCTTTTTGAAGACCATTTCACAGGCCGTTGGTCCCTGTCGCGGAAAAAGTAATCACGTGATGATGGATATTTGTAGAGTACTTCACTTTTTTCGCAGTTACGCCTGTCATACAATTCATTCTTTTTTTTATTGCGGCAGAGTTTAAAACATGCAAAATCATCATCAAGTGTTCACCTTTGTGAAATCTACAACCAAACCAACAGTGCGTGAACTGAGCTGCCTGAAAAGAGGACACGTGGCAAAAGGCAATGACAAAGATGAACGTGATAAGTAAACCAGTAAGACCCCAAACTCAAAGGCATTTTCCGTAATTTATAGGGAACTGTTGACTGGCCTGTAAGAACTTCTAAGTACTTTAGCTCTTATTCGTGTCGCGCATGGTCTTACACTGACGTCCTACTTGAGATCTAGAAACAAAATGAACCATTTTCAGTACTAGTGACCACAGGTTGCCGAATTGTTTTGGACATGCATATCATTAACTTAATGATGGTCATATTCGTATTCTCGGTATCGGACTGAAACTAGCTTGTAATGGAGGCTCATGCGGGGAATATTATTAAAAAGAGAGAAAAATCATTTGCATTTGAAAAGACTCCACGCATTAGCCTCAGTTGCAAGCTAGTTCCAATCTAATACCGAGAATACGAATAAGGCCCTTTTTTTAGTTCTGGTCACGTGACTTCCCAAAACGTCTAAAATCTCGAGAAACTCTTCAGTTGATTAATATGGGACAGGGACAGATTGGAGGTGATGCTCCGAAATCTATGGAAAGGGAGCCGGTGAAACGTTGCCCCAGCGGACGGACAACAGTAGACAACCCTTGTTTAACCCTCTACACGAGTCACCACTGACACGTTCATTTCTGGGGCGCAATTTTGCGAGAGACTTTTATTAACGTGGTGCTCAACTGGCAGTAAATTAAACAAGTCCAGTCCCTACAAGCGTACTGGTGCTAAGATGAAAATCTGACCATTTAGTGACAATTTCTCTGAAAAGCGATTGAAAAACATGTAATAAATATTAGTGCTATTTAATTAATTTAATAAAAGTGCAATTTGCCTGAAAAGTGTTTATAAAAACATTTCATAAATTATTGCATTATTCATTACAATATGCCTGAAAATTGATTTGAAAAACATCTCATAAATAATTGTAATATTTCTTTGTAAGTTACCTGAAAAATGGTTTGAAAAACATCTCATAAATTATTGTATTATTCATTGCAATTTGCTTGAAAAAGTCGAGTAAAGATATTGTTTCCCGACTCTGTAGTGCACATAATAAGGAACAAGATACCGAAGTAGAGTCAATGATCTAGCGATCACAAGCACAGCGACTTTCTCAAGTGAATGTGGCGGGAATCTATTTATCACTTGAGCTTGGGTGGACCAAACAGATTCCCGCCATATTCACTTGCGACAGCGTCAAAGGTTGGGATCGCTAAAACATTGACTCTGCCTCGATATCTTGATTCTTATTATACCTGAAAAGTGATTCGACAAACCTGTCATGAATTATAGTATGATTCATTGCAATTTGCCTGAAAAGTGATTTGAAAAACATCTCATAAATTATTATATTATTCATTGCAAAACTGAGTAATTTGAAAAAACATGTAATAAATTATTGTAGCAGTTTTAAGGCAGCATATCTATTGGAAGAGCCTTGTACAACAAGACTTCTGCTAGAATTTGCGCACCGCATAAAATGGATATTAGTGAGATTAAAATCGCCATGGAATGGTCCAGATACCACAAATCCGTATGAGCAAGAATGTAACAACAATCACTGATAAGCAAGCCAACCATAAGCGCTGCAGATAGTCCCGAGTCCAAGGCACTGCCAAGCATTGCTGAACTACGAAGCTTCCTGGATATGTAGCACTGGAGAGCGGCCAACATGAGGTACAAAACACATCCGACGCCCAGGATGGTTGCCACAAAAACCGTTTTAGTAGGATGGTCCTTTTCAATGATTCTCTTGATTGACAATGCAGTTGTCAAAATCCCGCTCAAAATAAACGAAACCGCGAACACTACGCACGCTATTCTCTCTTTTGTTGTGGCCCAGATCGCCGTTCTTCGTGCTTTTAAACCTCCACAGCACAACTGACGAACACAAGACGGCATTTGCAGCGTCCAATGCCAAGGCGAGAGCGGAAGAACTGTCGTAGGCGCCAGCGGACTGAAACGAAGCAATAGTGATGACAAGTGAAACTAAGATGCAAATCGCCGTCACCCAAATAGCTGCCTTTCTCCATCGCTTACGAACATGGTCGGGTACTTTTCTCTTCTCGTGATCTTTCAATAGATTTTCGTCCATAATCGACACGCAGTGTTTGTTTCCTGGTTTTTCCAGTTCATCCCTCTGATCCTTGATCGGAGAGAATTCCGCGGTGAAGTTTCGCGAAATATAAGGCGGCAAAATGCAATGGTTAGCTGAATCGGAGGAATTCGAGCTCTTTTCTGCATCCAAAAACGCACTCGGAAACTTTTCCTCCTCGCTGTCGGAATTAGGATTTCTTCCATTTCGTCTCCACGGACAGTTAATTGACATTGAACTTCTACTCCAGTATTTTACGAGTGAACGTGCAGTCGACAGTCTCGTCAAGAATGATATGTCATGCATTCAACGAGCGCGTTTAATATTCCATTTTGAGAGTAAATGCGCTATTCATAAATTTCAGGCCTGAATGATTTCCTTTGAAAAGTCAAGACAAAATCGATTCGGTCGAGAAACGACTGTTGGTCAAAACAATGTTTGTTGAATGCAACTAGAGGTTGAAACAATAGGGCCAATGAAACTCGATGTAAAAGTGAACAATATATATATACCAAGTAAAAGAATTTATGAGATAGTTTATAACAGGACAGAAATTTAAGTGAAACTAGAAGGTCACATCGCGAAGAAAATTGTTACCATTAAAGATCAGGGAAGTTTTTTCTTCAAGAGCTGTCGTTCTTCGTTGGTGGGCAATTTAAAATGTTTCGTCTCGCATCACTTCGCAGGTGAATATGGTAAACTGCGCTCAAGAACGTTCAGGTGTTTTGGGCAATTGCACTTCATCAGGCCTCTACTGAAAGCGTCATTCGGTCTGGTTTAAGGCAGACCAAGGCAGGGCACGCGCGAAAACCAAAGTAACCATCTTGCTCTTCCCTGAATCAGACTGAATTAAGTTCATACTCAAAGGTCCTCAACCAGCTACCACACTCTACACACTTCACTAACCATGCATATAGAACTGTACACTTGTCGAATCATGTACGTTATATACATAAGTTGTTGCCAGCTAACAACATCTGGATTGAACGAATACCTTCCTAAGTTCTTAGTGTAGAGATGAACTACTGAACTTACCGAGAGAAAGAATTTTCTCTAACACAAGATGACTATCATAATTATATCCATCAGTTCAATTGTCCGGAAATAAAAAGCCGTTATCGTTCGATTTCCTTCCTTCGTCCTTACGCTTCGGCTACGCTATAAGTTCACGTCTACATGGTACATTGCACAACTGAAATAGTGCACACGGCTATCGAAAACTGGAATATTCGTTTTTATTTTGAATTTGAATGTTTTATCAGAAATTTCAAATGAAGCTGAGGCAAGTTCACACAAAAATAGACTCAAGTCCTTGTTACAAACCAGTTAATACGCCGTTTACGTTTTACGGTAGATTATTTTTTATTTAATAATTACCTTTGCATTGCATACCATCAAATTACTTGCGTATGTTAAAGGTTTTCCGTTGACTTAACAATCTATCCAACTTTGTTATTGTTAATGAGTTGCTTCTTAAACATTTGACAAGAAAGATTAAAAGCAATGCCAATTGACGACCTCAATCAATCTTGAGAATGATGCTTGATGCATCGAAACGTCGACTGACATTACTTTTAATCTTTTTTGGTATTGGTCCCTTAAATTAATATAGCTTGTCCTCAAGACAGGGAAAATTTTTCAACTCCAGTCAAAAACCTTAGAATTTGACAAATATTAATTTGCATTTCTTGTTTCTTCAGTTAATTAACCTTGCAAATATTATATTGTAACATATGTTTTTGTTCCCTAGCTGCTGAACGCCCCCTATAGGTATGTGCCCTTATGTTTACCCATTAATATAGCTTATTATCTCATCTCCTTATATAACCCCATGTATTGAAAATGGAGATAAGTCTAACAACAAGCAGATCGACCTTGACAACTAACGAATCATATTTAGACAACAAATTGGTATAAAGGCGCCAAAAATTCTAAAATAGAGCGCAATAAAATACAATAGACTAAAATACGATAAAACACAATAGAGTAAAATTATGAAATAAACTTAAGATTTTTTGTTAAAAAGAATGCTGTTTTGTCCTGGGAGTGGACAAGAGTTATTGTCCGCAGTGGGGGTTGACTTGACATGCCAGGAATCCAGGAACTTTCAGATTTGATTGCTGCTTTTGTCAATGATGGAGGCGTTATTGTCCACTCTCAGGACAATATAGCATTCTTTTTAACAAAAAGTCTTAAGTTTGTTCCATAATCTTACTCCATTGTTTTCTATCGTATTTTAGTCTAATGTATTTTATCACACTATATTTTCGAATTTTTAGCACCATTTCGGCCGTTCAAGACTGTAGTTAAGACAGTCCAAAGCTTGTGTTTCTTATATACTTTTAGCCGCAGAACGTTTTTATATTTTACCATGATTCATACTGGCTGTGGCCCTTCTATCTTGTCAAAATATTTTTCGTTTGTAATGTTTTGTATTTGCTCATTTCTTTGTTTGTTTTGCGGCTTATTTAGTGTTACTGAACTCATTTGTTTGTTTGTTTGTTTTTGTTTTTCATTCTGTAATCCTCCATACTTTTCAGGTTGAGAAACCTAATCAGAGGATTTACAAACTTCTAGGTATTACTGGGAAAAATAAATTGTCTGTATAATAACCCACAGGTTTCCTTATTTTTCAGTTCTTTTTCTCAATTGTTTTTTTGTTTGTTTGTTTGTTTTTGTTTTTTTAATTTTTCATCTGTTACATGTCAAATACAGAACGCGAGACTCCATCTTCTCTCGCTGAGAAGAAAAATAAACTGCCACCTCTGTGATCCAGCTACTACTTTTCCATATTTCCGGTTTTTGGTAGGATTCCTCTCGTAAGATCTTTGTTTTTGTTTTTTGTACTTCTGAACCTTCAAAGGAACTTTTCATCTTTTTAACGTAGGATTTTAAGGGCGATGGTACCGGTCCAGGGGTGTGGACGTACATGAATTTGTGACCATGCATCTAACACATAGAAAACTACCACCCCTTCGAAACTGACACTCTTTTGGTCTAAACAAAGGCTTGGTAAGTATCATATCAAAAAGCCTGTTGACCCGACCACATATTTCAACAACCAAGGCCCACGCCTTCGGGGATCCTTAAACTGTATTTATCGTAGATATAAATTTATCCCCCATATACAAGAACTTGAATTTCCTGACGAGATAAGTAGTATCAACTAAAAAGCAAAATCAGTGAAAGCCAAATAAAAGTTGTATTGATCTACCATTGCATCTGATCTAAATGTGCTCGATGCAGTGTGACAGTGTAGAAGTATTTTGGGAGAGAACCAATCAAATTTAATCTATAATGCCATCTTGTAAAAGGGATTTAGTACTAGCATCATTGTGTTAACCTTTAACAGAACATTGTTACGGACCAAAGGTGGTCGTATTAACAGGGTTCCACTGTATTACGGCACACATACCTCCATCACTTCAAAACACACAGACTCGTATTACAGTTACATAACCGAACATTTGTTTTTGTCCTTTGAGGAGCTACGATACATGCCACCAGACTGCGTCGATGGGCCATAGGGGTTTGATCTGCTAGTTGTGTTCTGATATGGTGTGCTAGAAGAGCTTGAAGGTGATGAAGTGTAATAACCACTCGATGTGCCAGAGTACGCTCCACTTGTTGCACTTTGGTACGTTGTGCCAGAAGTGTTTGAAGCTGAGGAGGAATAATAATTATTAGATGCACCCAAATAAGATCTGGTTGCCGTGCTTTGGTGTCGCGTGCTAGCGGCGTTTGAAGCTGAAGAAGTATTATAACCACTCGATGAACCAGAGGTGGATCCACCTGTTGTGCTGTATGATGATACTCCACTA
>Ga0126339_10002627_pt1 | contig 12922 bp, 4 predicted proteins | sample OrbTmetagenome_2_FD_92532 | JGI IMG/M metagenome (GOLD analysis project Ga0126339, IMG submission 92532) | Coral microbial communities from Petempiche,Puerto Morelos, Mexico - Orbicella T R C metagenome | ecosystem: Host-associated > Invertebrates > Cnidaria > Coral | place: Petempiche,Puerto... | reverse complement strand
ACCTTGTTTTGATACAGACCTCACTGCTTTTGTCATGTAAATGCACCTAGTTAGCATCAGAACAACTTGTTTTACACAACAAAAGCAGTGAGGTCTGTATCAAAACAAGGTCAACTCCAGCCTTGCTGCCATCCAAAGGTCAGGTCACTGAGTAGACAACTGTAAAATGGTCTATTATACTGGTTTAGTTCTTACATCGCTACATCAGTGAACAGATGTCAAGGATGAATGGTGGCATAAAGCTTCCCCTTGTTGTAAATTAAAGTGCTTTATCGTGAACAATTTGTGACACTGCACAAACATATTATTGTACATTAAAATTTTGACTACTGATAGACAAATTAGGTATACGGTATACAATTTAAAAAACTTGGTCTCGCTACTTTCGGGATTTATTAGCGGCCACAAAAAATTGACGTTAATTTCGGGGGGTCGCTACTTTCGGGGGGGGGGGTAGTTACTATCAGAACTTTACGGTATTAGAAAGTCATTACAAGTGCTTCAAGGATGATTTTCCATGACACTTTTTCTTCAACTGTGCAAGGTTGTTGTAGACATTTCTAATTTTAACTTCCCTGGTGTTTCTACATCAACAGAAGGCACAGAGGATGTTGTAATGAAATCTGAAGATGGAACACAGAAGAAGCCTGGAAAAAAGGCTCTCAAGAGAATAAATAAGAAAAAGAATTTGAAGAGGCTCATGAAGAAGAAAAGAAAAAATCAAAAGATATTTAAGTGGTGATTTTAGTAGAACCTGTGTATGGCATACTATTTATTGCCAGGCATTGTTTGTGCTAACTGAATTTCCCATGGAAAATACTGGAATTCTGTTCCATTACTTTGTGGTAAATTTCCTTCCCAGAGATGCTATGTTAAGCTTTTGAGTGATCCTGTTATCCAGGGCAAAGATAAGTTTATAGATTATAACATTACTTTTAACTTCTTCATGGATCACTTGTATCATAGCAAAGTGACTGCTAAACACATTATAGTGGCATTTATTTAATCTACGCTCATAAAAGTTAAAACAGTATCTTTTGCTTAGAGTGACAGTTCAAACACAATGAAATGTTATGGGACATGGTAAGGAAGATGCTGTTGACACCATGTTGAATAATAAGGTCATTATCCTTTAGTGTACATTTTATTCTGATATGTAAAGGCAATAATGTTATATCCTGGTTGATTACATGTTGTTTAATGGTCATTGCCATATCAATGTTGAAAATAGACAAAAGTGAAGTTGTTGACTATTGGAAAACAGCTTTCAAACTATGAGCTGCAAGTGACCAAAGTATTAAATTAGTGCAGAATTTCTTCTGTTGATTATAGCCTTCTTCACTTTAGTTCTTGGAGTGTGTTGATCATCATAAACCTGGAAAATAGGATGTACAGCCTCCTAAACCACAGCAATTGACTTCTGTGAGCATACATGGCCTTCTGTTGACACAATGTCCAACATTCATAAGTCAGTATATATATTAAACAAATTATTTGACATTTACTTTGGACGATTCAATGTACCTGTGCTAAAATAATATCCTGTGGGCTTGAGAGAAACATCTGCCTAATTAGTGGGGAGAGAGAGGAATTGACCTCAAAATTAGTTTTCTACATAAACAATGATCACTTATTCTCTTGCTTGAGCAATTTTTATTGATCTTATAGGACTATAAAACAATAATGATGTCATAAAACTTTTGCCAGGGTTCTGATAAACAGGATCTCATTGATTGCGATTTGCTAGGTTGCTAAAATGTGCCTTCTTTTTGGTGTAAGACCTCCCAATTTACATTAATATCGGTCAGCATTTTGTTATTGACTACATGAAATTCACGGGAAAAGCTGTGAAAAAATGTAAGAACCACTCGCATCATCATCAGAATTTCATTTTCCTTCCTGCATGGGAAAGAGGGCTAGAAAAGGAGATGTCTGCACAGAAGCCAGGAATTACATACATTCCTTTCTGAGTAGTACTTACTGAGAGTAGACACTGAATGGGAGATCCAAAAGTGAAATGTATTTCCTCAATATGCTAATGCTGCTGAGAACATAAACTGTAACATCTTCAAGGAGTCCATTATCTTTCAATCTCTTCACTGCTTTGTAGATGGCAATATGGTTTGAATGACCTGACACCCCATAAGAGTCAAAAGTTATGACCTGTAGAATGAAAGTCAAAACCAGTCATAGAGTAAAGTTAAGAAAACAGTGAGAAACCGTACTACTTCTCATGGGCTTTGTTGGCAAGAACACTTTCAGAGTAAAGAATGGAAAGATTGGGGAGAGGAAATTGTTTCCCTTAGAACCCTCTGAAGAGAGATGACTTGTTTACTACACCCAAAAATGTATAATGTGATGTACTTTTTCAACAGAACAGTTTTTGAATCAAAATACTTTGACCAATTGCAGTGATTTCAGTGTAAGGCTGCGTCCCTTCCACCTACCCCCTCACCCACTTTCCTGTACATACCACTTCATCTTACCACTTGAAATTGATTGTGCTTGATGTGATCAGCAATTATCTGGCTGGCAATCTTGGTATCCCAGTCAACATTGGGGTCATCAGGAAGAGAACTGGAACCCAACATAGAATAACATTTCTTTTAGAAAATGGTGAAAGCAAAGCAAAATATTATTATTTACAGACAGATCAGCAAACTTTCACTGACAAAGAGTGCTTGTAAAACCACTTCCTGTATACACCTATAAGAATGCACAAATAGATATAACTCAACAGAAACATGGGAAATGTAACTCCTCAAACAACATACAAATCGAACTTCCATGCATTAACTCACTGATGATCTTTTACAGTCACATGACTGGATGGAATTCCCAGAATCCTGCAGCTTGAAAACAATTCCTGCTTTCGTATATTTCCTTGTTGGTAATAATTACCTACAAGTAAATAAAAATGACATAGATATGCACAATATACACAAAATCTGGCTCACTTGTTGAGCTTTGACCAAGGTCCCTGGGAGATAAATGGAATGGAAAAAAATCTAGATACCCTGGGTTGTGTGGTGGGGGAGAGATGTGTGGTGTTACACGTGAATGATATGGTCACACAAGAAAACCCAAGAAGATAAACCTCAGTTTTAACTCTAATAATTATATGCAGGCACACCTGTAGAGAGACACAGTACATGTGCTGTGCAGAACCGTGGCAAATTCAAAATGGAGGGCGAGAAAAACATGCACTCGTCATCTGGATGAGCAGTGATGACAAGGACTGTTTTGTTATTAAATTCATATTTCTTGACTTTTTGGAGTCTTAACTGTCTATAGTAAAAAAGTATTAGAAGACTTGACAAAATGACAACAAATAAAGGGAAAAACAAAATCCAACACAAATCACGAGGAAACATCGGTGTGCGTGGTTACTAAGTAAAAATTGCGTGGATGCTAAGGGACAAGTTCTTCTTTTGATGTAGCCAAAGCAATTATGTGTTGTGTTTTCAGTTTTCTTTGCCTCTTCTGATGCTTATAAAGCCGATTTCTACACGATGGAGAATGTAGTTCCTTCTACCACAAAAGACAATTGCGTGGAGCATCGCGAAAGAACGAGCGGAGAAAACAGTGAGGTGGTAAAGAGCGGGAGCCCTGCTAACGTCGTCATCGATCACAGTAATAACGTCATTGTAGAGCGCTTGAACTGCGACACAAATATCGAAATCAAGAAAGAGAACTGTCATGAATTTCCAGCGGATGAAGATGAATCGCTTGGAGATGGAGAGCCCCAGGTGGACGAGACTAATCACAGAGAATACCAGAGTCGGAAAAACATCTCCACACTCACATCAAAACACTATGCTGGTCACGTCAGGGTTTTCAAAGGTATCGTAATTAGCGTTTGTGGTTATTTCAAAACAAAACAAAAAACAAAAAAACGGCGAAAGAAAGATCAAATCACTGATCGTCAATGAACTAAAGTCTAAGATTTAAAGCTTATGTTTGATTAATGAAATACTTACAGTATGCACTTGGCGTACTAGAAATTAGAGTATCAAAAAGTGAATGTTGCACACAGCTTATTTTATTCACCATCATTTTTCATCAGAAGAAAAGTCAAATAATAATAAACCCAATGACCATCTTCTGGGCTAGATTGTAGAACACCGGGCCACTCATTTACATCTCACTGAATTTAAATGTTCCTTTTGTTTCTATATGCTTTGTTCTGAGACGCATTGAGGGATATGTTAATAGGTGGCCTGGTTTTGTAAAATCACTCTGGCTTCTGTAAACTGTAAAAGACCTTGACTTGTACTGTGCTGTAGGAAAGTGTTTAGACAGAACTACTGGGCTGGGTTGTTCGGAAGTCGCTAAACGCTTACCCAGGATTGAAAGTTATCTGAAGTATAAAATTTTCTTGTATGACAATGTTTTTAATTGCTTATGTTTTGCAGTAGTTTGAGATTATTCAAACTCACAGCAAAAGACCAAACAATATAAATAGAAAACCTCATCGCAAAGTCACAAAACTGAAAATTATCAAAATTCTCACTAATCCTGGGTTAGCTTAATCAGGTGTATAGCAAATGTGTTGGTAAAAAGCTTTTAACAGAAAAATCTATGGCTTATCCCTCTTTTTTTTCTTTCATCTTAGAGTGGTTAAAGTGCAAAAATATGGCAGAGGAATTTGAGCAGTGGGCGCCTAGGGAGATAAGCAATTGGTTGTCTGAGTTTTATAAGGAATCACACTTAAAACATGGTGGTACAAAGAGGGCCAGCTCCCTTAGAATCATACGCTCAGCTATTGATCATCACCTAAAGAGTGCACCTTACTGCAAGTGCTACAGCCTTACCCACTCTCCTGAATTCAGCAAGGCTAATGCTACATTGCATGACTTGGAGGCTGCACAGAAAGAATACTTGGATTCTTCAGATTTCAATACCAGTGCTTTGCCCTTAAATGTTGATGAAGTACGTAAACTGTGGGCCACTGGAGTGGTGGGAATCAAGACTCCAAAATCTTTGCAGAGATTGGTGTTTTTGAGTGTGGGAATCAATTTTGGCGTTACTTCTAGAGATGACTTGCGTGATTTAAAACCTGACATGTTTGAGTTTTGCATTGATGAGAAAACAGGCCTGGAGTATGCCTCATGTAAACTTGGCGAGTCAACACCAAGTCAGCTGAGGAATAAAAAGTATAAATGTACAGGGAAAAAGATGTTTAGTGTACCAGGAAGTCTGCAGTGCCCTGTTGCAGCATTGAAATTATTCCTTAAAAGAAGAAATCCTGCTTGTTCTGCATTTTTTCAGATACCAAATCGAGATTTTGCAACAAGTGGAGTGTGGTACAGGTCACAAGCTGCTGGGCTCAACTGTCTGTCTGGCATGTTGAAAGACATGTCACATGAGGCCCTTCTACCAATGGATTATTCCAATCACAATTTGCGAGCCACACCTCCTATTGTGTTATACAAGGCAATGGAGGATATACCACCTCTGCAACCTACAAGAATAACAAACAGTGCAATTCTTAATGACAAGATTGCATTGAACAGCCCAGCACCTCCACTATTGAACTCTGTGACAAATGTATCAAGTATTTCAGCTGTAAATATTGACACAAATCATACAGTCGTTCCGGTGGTAGAATCAAACACTATTCAGGCACCCCTTAGAGATGTAAGCACCATTACCCATCTCATCAAACCTACTGAACACATTCCTCATTCAAGTTATGTTTCTCAGAACTTGCATCAGGTGTTCTGTATTCCTCAGCAGTGGAACATTCAAGATATTATCAGAGCTGTAAACTCAGGAGATGCACTTGTGATTACAAAACAGTCAAGAAACACAGAGACTAAGCCCCAAGAGAATGGTGATGTTGTACAATGCAGCGACTTTCAACAACAGCAGACCAGTGAAGTGCTCCATAATGCTGGACGTGACAGATCTGGTCGTAAGCAGGTATTTGCCTGTAATTTTTGATTTACAGTAAACTGAACCCAAAGTCATGAGATGACAACTTCAGGAAAGAAGTTGTGTGGTTTGATTAGTTTATAATCAGGGTTTTCAAATTGAAATAAAAGAGGAAATTGTGAAGTAGGCAGAGCACTACTTGCTTGTGATCAAGGTGGCCAGGTGTGGAAGAGTGCTAGAGTTGGTTACCTTCTCCTGCTTGGGGCTGAGGGTGGGTTGCTGATCCTGAAAAATTTTGAAAATCTATGTGCATTCAGGTGCATTTTGGTGTATTTCTAGCACACACAAGTGATTTTGTAGGTCCTGGAGGCAACTGTATAAAAGATGGCATAGTCTGATATTTTTAACCTGTTCATTTATTTCAACAGAATATCAAATCTTGATTACGATGGTGAAACAAACCTGCATATTGATAAAATTTGTGACAAAAAGTACCGGGCACAAATGCTTGAAGTAACTGGTGACTTGCGTTGGACATTGGCTTAATTTGAAAACCCTGTATAATACTTGTTATAAATGGATTCCCTTTCTGTACATTTATCTGTGTACAATGGTGGTATGTCTTAGCAATGAAAACACTGGATAATTGTCTTGCTAAAATGTCAAGGAAAAGTCCCAGTATACAAATTCTTCTTGCAGTACTCAAAAACAGCAGGCAGAATCTATTTTGCTATCTGATAGTTGTCCTTTTTCTGATCACTTCCATAGTTTTTGTAGACTGAGTCACTGATTGAATGTGCTATGCATTTGAATTATGATTTTTTTCTCTAACTGCTTCTCAGTCCATAGCCTGAAATGTCAGTCATCTTCCCCTCAGCACTACCCCTGGGTGAGAATGCTGTCTGCCTGAGGACAGGACTTGACTGACATTTCAGGTTACTCAGTCCATACTTGTCTAATGTAAAAATGTACAAACAATATAATGCATGATATTGTTTTATTTTTCATTTGCTATTTTGTGGCATTATTGTATGAGATTCCCACTACATTATTTGATAGCAAACTTCATTTCATGTTTTAAGCCTGAGCCCAAACGATTTCGCAGAGATCCAGAGGTGGTAAAAGACCAATCCTGTAAGGTAGGAAAATGAAAACTTATGATGTTGACCTATTTTTCTCCAATACATTTATAAAGTGACCCCCCTCCCCCTACCACATTTGCTGCAAGAGACAAGACAGTTGGGTTTTCTTCATCACAATCCTACAATTCAAACAAAGAGTTACTGACAACTTGTTTATTGTTTATTAATTAAGCTGTACATTTATGTTATTTTGAGAGTGGGCTTCCTGTAAAGTAGCTTTTTAGTTAAGCGGATTTGGCACTATAAATAAAGCATTACCATTACCAATTACCTGATCTAACAAATGCACCACTCCCTACATCCCTGAAAAGGTAATAAAAAGTTCAGCCAGTCAATCAAATGCAAATATGTCATGAATCTTTCAAGCACAGTACAAACCATTTGTTTACTGTTTCCTTTCCCAGGGTGAAATCTTGCTTCTGTCTATTTGATTGTGATTCTAACTTTTCAATTGAAACCCTATTGCTTGGCCATTTGAATTAAGGCTATCAATTTGTAATTGCTTGAGGCACTGTTTGTTGAATTTAAGGTAATTCCATCAAAATAGATCTCACAATAGATTTTCTGTCAAATTTTGCATGTTGGCTGCTTATATCAAGAGAACTTAAAATTTGAAACAAAAAAGGGAGGTCCCCATGTTTGTTTAGGAGCAAGAGGACCTTCAATAAACCCCATAATTCCTGAAATTATCTGCTTTCAGAAAACTTTATATTTGAACCATTCACCTTACGCATTAAGAGAGCAGAAAAATAGAGAGAAAGTTAAGCGAGAAATACAACAATGGATGTATTGCGTAAATGTTAAGGAGCAATTTGATGTACGTTTCATGATAAGGGCACTCATTTAGTTGACAGGGATACAATATGTTCCAAGCACACAGTGTTCTGGGGCCACATATTATCTTTTACGAGTGCTAGCTATGCTCTCATTTTCTCATTTTACTCTGCAAAAGAAATTGGTCCATATTCACTGTATAGAAAGAAGGTGATCTCTGAATTCAAACTAAATAAAAAAATTGTCAGGTCCCAGTACTTGTTTCCGAGAGAAAAAAAACGATGATTTGTCTCTCGCAAGGCAAGAGCCACCATTAATTTTTGTATATTATGTTGTGTATGTGCACGCGCTAATGACGCGAAAATTGTGCACAGTAGGGATGCGCAATGCCATTCTGAGGAATCACCTTAAATGAAGTTATTTCAGTGGAAAATTAAAGGACATATAATCTGAGGGCATAAATGCAAACAGAAGCTAATAATTTGTATATTCCAGGTTGAAGACAACTACATGAGGGCAATACATGGTATAAAGAGCAGTCTTCAATCCTTGGATAATCTTGTTTCTAAACAGAAACCTTCCAGCCAAGTTGTACAAGAGCTGTTACACATAGGTGACAATATTCAAGACCTTTTGCAAAGGATTAACTCAAATGAAGAAAAGCTATAATTTAGTAATTATTGTAGTTTATTTTCAGACAATCAAAGAGAGTCAAATATGAAAGAAACTGACTGGTCAAAAGGTTTTAAAATCAATTTAAAATGTGCAGTTCAGAGTGGAGGAATGTCTTCTCTACTCCCCTTCCTTGCTCTTTTATCACGAATGCTGCAAATTTTTGTCATTTAAAACTTGGAAATAGTCTGGTAGGGGTCCTTTGGTGAGAAGTTTTGATAATGCAATTCATACGATAACAGCACTGACAGTGCTCAGTCTAACTCTCGAAGCTAGGGACTTTATCCTCCTCCCCAAAGGAATTTAACTTATCCCAGATATATTTGCTTGCTGATGTACGAGCTGTAGATTACTTCTGAGCAGAGAGAACTAAAAGATGAAAATCCATGTAACAAAGTATTCAAGCAATACTTACAAGATATGAAAGAAAAAATTTGAAAACCATCTGAGTTTTAATGGCTATAAAAATGAAAGATATATTTTCCTCAAGTGTAAATAGCTTGATAGCAATCTGGCTAAAATTCATTCTGGGAATGAAACTGAGAAAACATTCTGTGTTGGTATTGTCAGTGTTTTCCTACAATTTTCAGCATTTTATCACATATGTAATTTTTCCAGTTTAAAGCAGCTATGGTTGAATTTCCAGTAACGGACATCTCATCTGAAAGCTCCCCTTCTTAACCTGAAGTAGTACTTTTTCTGGTCCCATGGGTGTCTTTTTGGGTGAGGTCTGATTGTAGTAGGTTGAAGATGACTTTTGGTAACTTTTTTAATTGAACAATGAACATACTAACCAGCTGAGTAAGCAGATACATCTACATGTAATCTGTTGAAGCTGATCATGCAGGGATTTCATTAAGGGCTGGGCAGCGGGCAAATTGACTGGCTGTGAGAACAATCTTGCGTGGCCGGTTTGACCCCCTAGCAGAAAGTTTTTCTTACAAAGAGGTCTCGTTTTAGTAGTTTTGCCCATCTGTGAAAACCAGTTGCCTTCCTGCTTAAAACATTAATGAAACCCCTGTCATGGTAACGCATGGGTTTTTTTCCCTGGTGTTAGTAACACAAAATTATGTTTTAACATTCTTGCCACTATTGATGATTTGGTTCAATTTTTAAATACAAAATTGTTCTGAACTATAGAGAGCCACCTTAATTAAAATGTGGGTTGAACAAATGTTTACAGTTGTTGAGTTTTGTCAAACCTATCAGGGCCGTAGCCAGAAAAAATGATGACTGAGGCAATGTCCATGGTTAAATTCCCTTCCTAGGTATTTAGGGTGTTTATGATTAAAAAAAAACAACAACAACAAATGACTGAGGCAAGTGCTAGCCATGGCCATGTGGCTAAGATGTAAAAGAGAACATAAGTTTGAGAGGATTCCTCAGTGCCTTACAAAAGCTACAAGCTTAAAGTTCATTATGATAAGATCTAAGTTATTATATATAAGTTATTTTTAATAATGCATTGTTTTTTCGGGGGGTGATATTGGATCATAGAAACAGAAGACTTTTTATACCCCAAGGGTTAGTTAAATTTATAGTTGTATATTTATTGAGTTGCACAACAGTGTAAAGTTGTCAGTTTCATTATTTATTGTTAAATTTCAGCAAGACTGGCAAAGTTTGTAGATATTTTCATTATTCTGTAAGGAGGATGTTTGTCATATAAAACGCCTTTGGGCAGCATTTTCATAATTTTCTTGTCTGTCACAATTTTATTCACACGTGGAAGTTTCTTGAGAATCCCTTGGCTTGAAATACTTTTTAATGACATGGGAGAGTGGTTACCCTATCTCTCAAATCCTCTTTTACTAACTAAAGTGTTTATTACATAATAAATACTTGTTCCTTCTGGCCAAGATTGGCCCTCTTGGTATTGCGCATGCTCAATATGTTTTGACAGGACTAATGGTGGGTAAGTCAAACTTATCCAACATGTTTGCGTGGAAAATGTCACTGAAAAGTTGGCTTGTCCTGCTGGGTCATCCTACCTTCAAAACGACTGACCCTCCACCCAGGCTTCTTAAGCTGACTTAGTGAAGGTTACTTCAATGCATGGTACGTTTTGTGGTTGGAGGAGGTTGCTTGGAGGCAGCGTGGCCGAGTGGTTAGGGCGCTGGCGTGCGTTTCTTAAAAGACCCGAAAACTTCTCGGGTCCGAAAACGGACCCGTAAAGCCCCCAAAAAATCTTTCGGGTGGGATCAATTTTTGTTTCTGTGGAACCGAGCTCGATTTATTCAAGTCGGGCTCGGATCAAAAACCGCACCCGAATCTGGTGTCCAACATCAAATCGGGCACAATCCACCAGTGTACTCGATTTATTACCGAGCTCGATCACTTTTACGAGGGCTCAGTCGAATTCAGACTCGGATAATACTCGGGCTCGAAACGTGGAATAATTCGGGGCCCGAAAAACGGTGTGACTTAAACTTCTTTCGGGCCCGATTATTTAGCAAGGAAGCGGAGTCGGGCTTAATTCGGGCCCTATTAACATAAACACAAGCCGCAGACAAATTCGAGCCCAAATAGTTAACGGGTCCGAATGTCTTAATTTTTATGATTTTTTTTTCGAGAGGAAGCGTGGTGGGGCATTGTAAAGACAACACTTAACTTCATTATTACAGCACACCTTTGTTTGCCAACAAATTTCAATTATTATTCACATTGTACGGCTAACAAAAGATTTATTAATTTACACACGCCATCTGGCCTATGCGGTCGTCAGCAAACACAGTCTGGCCAATGAATTCCAGAATGCATTGTAAAAAATTCAATTTCTTCCCAGCTAGGAAATTACATTTCAGAACTTTTACCCAGCAAGTTTCGTGTGAAGGAAAATTCCCAGCAAGGGTATGACTGTTTTAGTTAGGTTCCCAGCCAGCTGAATTAATTAAGACCGAGGAGCGGATAATTTGAGGAGCGGCTCCGCTGAGTACTCCTGTCTCAGCCGATCTATTTGTAGCTCTTTCCCAATACTTTAACAGCGAAGGTATCCAGTGTTATCAAATGAAATACTCTTAAAACGTCTCATAATACGAGAAAATTACTTTATTGAAATCATTGGGAGCCTTCACCAAACGGTTCCCGAAAAAAAAAAAACACAATACAATTTGCAAATTGTAATTTAACGCGGTTGTAAGAAGCCCTGGTTCGAGTCATATTGAGGAATTGTACATAGCTCACAAGACTTAGAATTTCAATGCCATCAATATTTTACAATTATCAAAGAAGTCTGAGTCATACAGTCCACACTAGGAACGAAGTCGTGTTAAAACAATCCCGTTAGCATTTGCTTTGCGACACTCAGTTTTCTGACGCGCTGAATGTTATCTGTACCACGCTTGCACAAATTGCCTATCTGACCAAATTCACTTTGGTTAAATACATCTGTAGTCTTCCGGAGTTGATAGATGAGCTGCAAAATGAAAATACACATGAGCGACGATGCAGTAAGGAAAAATATATTTTTGTTAAAACCTGTTAAAACATGTATGCCTACAGACATCTACACAAGTGAATATATGAAATATCGTACATTTGGACCGCGGAGAAAGCCTGAAAAAAATTCAAGCCTGAACAGGATTCGAACCCATGACCTCTGCGATAAGCCAACTGGGAGCTGGTAACATATTGTGACTTCGTAAAATACCCGCAGATGGTGAAGAATACAAGTATATATAAAATACTCATAAGAATACAAGTGGATATATGAAATATCATATCTCTGGACCTGAATTTTTTTCAGGCTTTAATTTTACAACTGCTAAAGTTGTGCCACGGTGTATAACTGCGATGGTCAATCATGTCTTCATATCTTTCTCCGCGGTCCAAACATATGATTTTTCATATATTCACTTGTAGTCTTCACCATCTACTGTTATATTACGAACTCACAAAGTGACCAGCTCTCAGTTGGCTTGATAGCTCAGTTGGCAGAGCACTGCACCGGTATCGCAGAGGTCATGTGTTCCAATCCTGTTCAGGCCTAAATTTTTTCAGGCTTTAATTTCACAACCACTTAAGCTGTGTGTATAACTGCGATGATCAATCCGGCATGTCTTCATGTATATCTACAGTCGAACCTCCTGGCTCCACTAACGACCACCTCTTAACAACGGCCACCGCCAGGTTTCTTCTGTCCCCAGGGTGCCGTTATGGAGAGGTTCCACTGTAGTTCCGAAGTAGTATAGAATTTCCAATTAATTAAAGCACTAAGCTATCAGTGAACAAGGCAGAACATTTTCAGATTTTAATTCAGGCACGTTTAGTTCAGCCCTTTTGGAGGAGAGGGTATATTTAACCTTGAACGGGAGCTTCATATAGAGGGTGATGGGGTTAGTATACTGAAGTGGGGTTGTTTTGGATCATAAATCACCTATAGGGTATATATAAAATAAGATGGTGGACTTGGGTAAGCTTGCAGCCACAGAATACGCCGGCATTGCCTTCTTTGTGTT
>Ga0126339_10002624_pt1 | contig 12927 bp, 4 predicted proteins | sample OrbTmetagenome_2_FD_92532 | JGI IMG/M metagenome (GOLD analysis project Ga0126339, IMG submission 92532) | Coral microbial communities from Petempiche,Puerto Morelos, Mexico - Orbicella T R C metagenome | ecosystem: Host-associated > Invertebrates > Cnidaria > Coral | place: Petempiche,Puerto... | reverse complement strand
TCCTGATGGCCTTGGTTTGCAATGAAATGGACACAGGAAAACTTTTTGAACCCTCACTTTCGAGCTTCTGGGCCTAAATATAGCCCCATTCACTTTAAGACTCATAGAGTAGCCGAGACCGCCCTACGCGCATCGTTATTTTAACCAACCTTGGCTTGATTTCCTGAAACCTAAGGGATATTTTCCAGTCCCGAGGACTCTAAACTAACTCCTGATGGTCTTGGTGTGCAGTGAAAAGGACACTAGTAAAACGATTGCACGCTCGGTTTCGAGCTTCTAGGCCGAAATATAGCCCACTTCACTTTAAGACTGAAAGGGTAGCCGAGACCGCCTTGCGCGCATCGTGATTTTGACCAAATTTGGCTCGATTTCGCGGAACTTGGGGAATATTTTCCAGTCTCGGGGACTTTAAAGTAACTCTTGACGGCCTTGATTTGCAGTGAAGTTGAGAGAGCAAAACTTTTCGAGCGCTCACTTTCAAGCTTCTGGGTCGAAATATAGCCCCACCTCACTCTAAGACTGATAGAGTAGCCGACTCCGCCTTACGCGCATCGTGATTTTGACCAACTTTGGCTCGATTTGCCGGAACTCGGGGGATATTTTCCAGTACCGGGGACTCTAAACTAACTCATGAAGGGCTTGGTTTGCAGTGACATGGACACAGGTAAAACAATCGCACGCTCCATTTGGAGCTTCTAGGCCGAAATATAGCCTTACTTAACTTTAAGACTGAAGAAGTATCCGAGACCGCCTTGCGCGCATCGTGATTTTGACCAACTTCGGCTCGATTTCCCGTAACTTGTGGGATATTTTCCAGTCCCAGGGACTCTAAACTAACTCCTGATGACCTTGGTTTGCAGTGAAATGGGCACAGCGAAACTTTTTGAACGCTCACTTTCAAGCTTCTGGGCCAAAATATAGCCCCACTTCACTTTAAGACTGATAGAGTAGCCAATTCCACCTTACGCGCATCGTGATTTTGAGCAACTTTGGCTTGATTTCCCGGAACTTGGGGGATATTTTCCAGTCCAAGGGACTCTAAACTAACTCCTGATGGCCTTGGTTTGCAGTGAAATGGACACAGGTAAAACGATCACACGCTCGGTTTCCAACTTCTAGGTCGAAATATAGCTCCACTTTACTTTAAGACTGAAAGAGTAGCAGAGACCGCCTTGCGCGCATCGTGATTTTGGCCAACTTCGGGTCGATTTACCGGAACTTGGGGGATACTTTCCAGTCCCGGGGACTCTAAACTAACTCCTGATGGCCTTGGTTTGCAGTGACATGGACACAGGTAAAACGATTGCACGCTCGGCTTTGAGCTTCTAGGTCGAAATATTGCCCCACTTTACTTTAAGACTTAAAGAGTAGTCGAGACCGCCTTGCGCGCATCGTGATTTTGACCAACTTCGGGTCAATTTCCAGGAACTTGGGGGATATTTTCCAGGCCCGGAGACTCTAAACTAACTCCTGATAGGCTTGGTTTGCAGTGAAGTGGACACAGCAAACCTTTTTGAACGCCCACTTTCGAGCTTCTTTGCCGAAATATAGCCCCACTTTAGTTTAAGACTGATGGAGTAGCCGACACCGCCTTACGCGCATCGTGATTTTGACTAACTTTGGCTCGATTTCCCGGAACTAGGGGGATATTTTCCAGTCCCAGGGACTATAAACTATTTCCCGGTTACCTTGGTTTGCAGTGAAATGGACCCAGGTATAACAATCGCACGCTCGGTTTCCAGCTTCTAGGTCGAAATATAGCCCCACTCCACTTTATAACTTAAAGAGTAGCCGACACCGCCTTGTGTGCATCGTAATTTTGATCAACTTCGGCTCGATTTCCTGAAACTTGGGGGAAATTTTCCAGTCTCGGGGTCTCTAAACTAACTCCTGATGGCCTTGGTTTGCAGTGAAATGGACACAGGTAAAACGATCGCACGCTCGATTTCGAGCTTTTAGGCCGAAATATAGCCTCACTTTACTTTAAGTTTAAAAAAGTAGCCGAGACCGCCTTGCGCGCATCGTGATTTTGACCAACTTCGACTCGATATCCCGGAACTTGGGGGATATTTTCCAGTCCCACGGACTCTAAACTAACTCCTGATTGCCTTGGTGTGCAGTGAAATGGACACAGCAAAACTTTTTGAACGCTCACTTTCGAGCTTCTGGGCCGAAATATAGCTCCACTTCATTTTAAGACTGAAAGAGTAGCCTGACCGTCTTGCGCGCATTGTGATTTAGAGCAACTTTGGCCCGATTTCCCGGAACTTGGGGGATATTTTCCAGCCCCGGGGATTGTAAACTAACTCATGATGGCCTTGGTTTGGAGTGAAATGGAAACAGTAAAACTTTTTCAATGCGCACTTTCGAGGTTCTGGGCCGAAATATAGCCGCACTTTAGTTTAAGACTCATAGAGTAGCCGAGACCGCCTTGCGCACATCGTAATTTTGACCAACTTGGGCTCTATTTCCCGGAATTTGGGTGATATTTTCCAGTCCTGGGGACTCTAAACTAACTCCTCATGGCCTTGGTTTGCAGTGAAATGGACACAGCAAAACATTTTTGGCGCTCACTTTCGAGCTTCTGGTCCGAAATATAGCCCCACTTCACCTTAAGACTCATAGAGTAGCCGAGACCGCCTTTCGCGCATCGTGATTTTGACAACCTTAGACTCGATTTCCCGGAACTTGCGGGAAATTTTCCAGTACCGGGGACTGTAAACAAACTCCTGATTGATTTGGTTTGCAGTGAAATGGACACAGCAAAACTTTTTGAACGCTCGGTTTCGAGCTTCTATGCCCGAATATAGCCCCATTTCATTTTAAGACTCATAGAGTAGCCGAGACCGCCTTGCGCGGATCGTGATTTTCACAAACTTCAACTCGATTTCCTGAAACTTAAGGGATTTTTTCCTGTCCCGGGGACTCTAAACTAACTCCTGATGGCCTTGGTTTGCACTGAAATGGACACAGCAAAACTTTTTGAACGCTCACTTTCGATCTTCTGAGCCGAAATATAGGCCCATTTAACTTTTAGACTGATAGAGTAGCCGATAACGCCTTGCGCGCATCGTGATTTTGACCAACTTCGGGTGATTTCCTGGAACTTGGAGGATAGTTTCCAGTCCCGGGGACCCTAAACTAACTCCTGATGGCCTTGGTTAGCAGTGAAATGGACACAGCAAAACTTTTTAAACGCTCGGTTTCGAGGTTCTGGGCCAAAATATAGCCCCATTTCACTTTAAGACTCATAGAGTAGCCGAGACCGCCTTGCGCGCATCGTGATTTTGACCAACTTTAGCTCGATTTCTTGGAATTTGGGGGTTATTTTCCAGTCCCAGGGACTCTAAACTAACTCCTGATGACCTTGTGTTGCGGTGAAATGGACAGAGGAAGACTTTTTGAACGCTTACTTTCGAGCTTCTGGGCCAAAATATAGCCCCACTTCACTTTAAGACTGATAGAGTAACCCTAACCGCCTTTCGCGCATCGTGATTTTGACCAACGTCGGCTCGATTTCCCGGAACTTGGGGGATATTTTCCAGTCACGGGGACTCTAAACTAACTCCTGGTGGCCTTAGTTTGCAGTGAAATGGACACAGCAAAACTTTTTGAACAATCACTTTCGAGCTTCTGGGCCGAGATATAGCCCCACCTTACTTCAAGACTCATAGAGTAGCCAAGAGCGGCTTGCGCGCATCGTGATTTTGACCAACTTTGGCTCGATTTCCTGGAACTTAGATGATATTTCCCAGTTTCGGGTAGTCTAAACTAACTCCTGATGGCCTTGGTTTGCAGTGAAATGGACACAGCAAAACTTTTTGAACGCTCACTTTCGAGCTTCTGGGACGAAGTATAGCCCCACTTCACTTTTACACTCATAGAGTAGCCTAAACAGCCTTGCGTGCATCATGATTTTGACCAACTTTGGCTTAATTTCCCGGGACTTGGAGGATATTTTCTAGTACCGGGGACTCTAAACTAACTCCTGATGGTCATCCTTTTTACAGTGAAATGGAAACAGCAAAACTTTTTGAACGCTTACTTTTGAGCTTCTAGGCCGAAAGACTGATAGAGTAGCCGAGACCGCCTTGCGCGCATCGTGATTTTGACTAACTTCGGCTCGATTTCCCGGAACTTGGGGGATGTTTTCCAGTCCCGGGGACTTTAAACTAATCTGTGATGGTCTTGGTTTTCAGTGATATGGACCCAGGTAAAACGATTTTAACGTTCACTTTCGAGCTTCTGGGCCGAAATATAGCCCCACTTCACTGTAAGACTGATAGATTAGCCGAGACCGCGTTACGCGCATCGTGATTTTGACCAACTTTGGCTCGATTTCCCGGAACTTGGGGGATATTTTCCAGTGCCGGGGACTCTAAACTAATCCGTGATGGCCTTGGTTTTCAGTGATATGGACCCAGGTAAAACTATTTTAACGCTCACTTTTGAGCTTCTGGGCCGAAATATAGCCCCGCTTTACTTTAAGACTGCTAGAGTAGCCGAGACCGCCTTACGCGCATCGTGATTTTGACCAACCTTGGTTCGATTTCCCGGAACTTGAGCGATATTTTCCAGTCCTGGGGACTCTAAACTAATCGGTGATGGCGTTGGTATCTAGTAATATGGACCCAGGTAAAACGATCGCACGCTTGATTTCGAGCTTCTAGGCCGAAGTATAGCCCAACTTCACTTTAAGACTGAAAGAGTAGCCGAGACCGCCTTGCGTGCATCGTGATTTTGTCCAACTTCGGCTCTTTTTTCTGGAACTTAGGGGATATTTTCCAGACCCGGGGACCCTAAACTAACTCCTGATGGCCTTGGTTTGCAGTGAAATGGACACAGCAAAACTTTGTGAACGCTCACTTTTGAGCTTCTCGGTCGAAATATAGCCCACTTCACTTTAAAACTAATAGAGTAGCCGAGACCGCCTTACGCGCATCGTGATTTTGACCAACTTTGGTTCAATTTTCCGGAACTTGGGGGATCTTTTCCAGTCCCGGGGACGCTAAACTAATTGGCGATGACCTTGGTTTTTAGTGAAATGGACCCAAGTAAAACGATCCCACGCTCGGTTTCGAGCTTTTAGGCCGATGTATAGCCCCACTTGACTTTAAGACTAAAAGAGTAACCGAGACCGCCTTGCGCGTATCGTGATTTTGACCAACTTCGCCTTGATATCCCGAGACTTGGGGGATATTTTCCAGTCCCGGGGACCCTAAACTAACTCCTGATGGCCTTGGTTTGCAGTGAAATGGACACAACAAAACTTTTTGAACGCTCACTTTCGAGCTTCTTGGCCGAAATATAGCCCCATTTCACTTTAAGACTGTTAGAGTAGCCGAGACGGCCTCACGCACATCGTGATTTTGAACAACCTTGGCTCCATTTCCCGGAACTTTGGGGATATTTTCTAGTCCCTGGAACTCTAAACTAAGTTTTCATGGCCTTGATTTCCATAGAAATGGACACAGGTAAAACGATCGCACGCTCGGTTTCGAGCTTCTAGGCCGAAATATAGCCCCACCACACTTTAAGACTGATCGAGTAGCCGAGACCGCGTTACGCGCATCGTGATTTTGACCAACTTCGGCTCGATTTCCTGCAACTTGGGGGATATTTTCCAGTCCTGGGGACTCTAAACTAACTTCTGATGCGCTTGGTTTGTAGTGAAATGGACAGAGCAAAACTTTTTGAACACTTACTTTCGAGCTTCTGGGTAGAAATATAGCCCCACTTTACTTTAAGACTGTTAGAGTAGCCCAGCCCTCCTTACGCGCATCGTGGATTTAACCAACTTTGGCTCGATTTCCCGGAACTTTGGGGATATTTTCCAGTCCTGGGGACTCTAAACTAACCGGTGATGGCCTTGGTTTTTAGTAAAATGGACACAGGTAAAATGATCGCACAATCGGTTTCCAGCTTCTAGGCCAAAATATAGCCCCACTTCACTTTAAGACTAAAAGGGTAGCCGAAACCGACTTGCGCGCATCGTGCTTTTGACCAACTTCGGTTTGATTTCCCGGAACTTGGGGGATATTTTCCAGTCCCGAGGTCTCTAAACTAAGTCCTGATGGGCTTAGTTTTCAGTGAAATGGAAACAGGCAAAAGGAGCGCACGCTCGGTGTTGAGCTTCTAGGCCAAAATATAGCCCCGCTTCATTTTAAGACTGAAAGAGTAGCCAAGACTGCCTTACGCGCATCGTGACTTTGAGCAACTTTGGCTCGATTTGCCGGAGCTTGGAGGATATTTTCCAGTCCCGAAGACACTAAATTAATTCCTGATGGCCTTAGTTTTCAGTGAAATGGACACAGGTAAAAGGAGCGCTCGCTCGGTTTCAAGCTTCTAGGCCGAAATATTGCCACACTTCATTTTGAGACTGAAAGAGTCGCCGAGACCGCCATAAGCGGATCGTGATTTTGAACACCTTTGGCTCGATTTGCGGGAACTTGGGGGTATTTTCCAGTCCCGGGGACACTAAACTAACTCGTGATGGCCTTAGTTTTAAGTGAAATGGACACACGTAAAAGGAGCGCACGCTCGGTATCGAGCTTCTAGGCCAAAATATAGCCCCACTTTATTTTTTAAATATTCATGAAAAAATTGGGACCAGAGAAAAAGGTCCGGACAATCGAATAGTCCGGATAATCAAGGTCCAGATAATCGAGGTTCGACTGTACACCTAGATTTGCATCGAGTGCAGATTTGACTTTCTGGGCCGAGTTGAGCCCGATTAAGCGAACCGAAGATTAGTGAGAATTTTAATTTCAGATCTGAAACTTTTCAGTGAGGTTTTCTTTTGTCCTTCACTTTTAAGCTTGAGTAATCTCAACCTACACAAGACATAAGAAGTGAAAAGCATTTTTACACAAGAAATATTACTACTTGGGTTAACTGTCAATCCTGAGATAGCGTTAACCGGCTTTCGAGCAACCTGGCCATGATTAAACTACTGCTGGACGAGGTTGTCCAGATCCCTCTCCAGTTTGCTCGACACGTAACAAGGGAGGCAAAGGAAAGAAAGCCTGGGATCAAGGTTCAATTTGTGCACGTTCAGTTGTTATTTAAGGCAAAGTTCCAAAATTCAGCATACAAAAAGAAAAAAGAAAAAAAAAATACTTCGCATTGTATTTTACTCTATACCACTTTTCCATGAAATCTGTATGGAAAATGTTCTTTTCACGAATCGTTCAAGGCCATGTTTTGTTTAGGGAGCGTATCACTGTTTGTCTTTATGGCTCCTGTCTTGTTTTTATAGTCGTTTGACACTGATGCAACGTGCAATATTTGATTTCAATCTTTTTTTTTTGTTTTGATGAACTGAAATCTCCATAATAGGAGTTGTTTGTATCAGCTAGTTCTCTAAATTTACTTTAAATTGTTGTTCCCCTAAATTGGGTCAAATAACAAATGTAAACAAGAAAGAAAGAGGCTGCAACTGGAAAAACCTGGGCCAAGTTCGACACCAGAACAGCTGGAACAGCTGGTTTCTAATGACTCAACTCAGCTAATTGTTCGTAAAGCAACATTATGCAGTCCCAAAGAAGATTGAATATCGCAACGTGCAAATCTGCGCACGTTTTGAAGCAAAGTTCAAAAGGGTTCAAGCAAAAGCGTATTAACTGTGATCATGGAAGGGATGGGTTACGACAACATTTTCATCCTCCTCGCGCGATCGCGCGCGTGACTGCCACGTGCGCACTTTCCACCAACTCCCCAACTTGCCTGCACCTGTTCCTTTATTATTATTTGACAATGCACATCCACGTTAAAACTTATTGTACTGAAGTCCTTTTAAACAAGGTATCATTGTAACCGATTTTGTCACCTACAGAAGCCTATCTGTTTGACAATAGAAACTATTTTCACTCCAGGGAAAATTTTTTAAAGAGTGCTCTGTCCCTAACGGCAACCATCTACTTATGCAAATACTGAATCTCGCGTTAGTTACATGTATCAAAACCTACGACCCCACAGTTACGTTCACCAGTTTTTAACTACAGGCACGCCTGTGCAATTAAAACTTGCGGGCAGGTGTTGCGAAACTTTGGAAATTTTCTCTATCTTTGAGTTAAAATTTTTTTTTTGTCTTGGGATAAGCGTGTCAGACACCTCCTGGGTTGTTTTAAAAGTACTAGCCGGGGAGGGGTGAGGTTGTGCATCCGAAATTAAGTAAGAGAGCTGATTAAACAACACTAAAGATGAATTAAATCAATAAAAAATTGATATTTAGAATAGGTGATTTTTTTACAAAAATAACAAGCTAGATAATTATGAGAGAGAATTTAGACATATTATGCTTATAATTTTTTCCTCCCTACCGGTCCCCGCAAAGGATGAATGCTGGAAGGGCACGAATCACGTGGAAGAAATGTACAAGAACGAGGCACGCTAAACAAATTCGTTCACTCGCGCTGCAAACGGGCTTCGGAGTGGAACTAACAATTGCCCTTTTCCTAGTGTGAACTTGGTTTAAATCTGAGCAAAATGGGAGAAGCTTATCACCGACCAGACCAGAAAACGCTCCAAGCTTTGAAAGATATGGCTAGCAAGCTTCGAATTCATAGCATCGAGTCCACGAATACGGCTGGCTCTGGGTAAATGCATGCAAATATAAAATTGAACAAATACTTTAGGCTTCACTTTGAGCCAGTTTTTTTACTCGATTTTTTCTTTGCAGGCATCCAACTTCATGCTGCTCTATCGCAGAAATAATGTCGGTTCTGTTTTTCCACACAATGCGCTACAAAGGTGAGTGGCAAAGACGTTTTGCAATCAGCTGGAAATCTCGTAAATTTGCACGGCAGTGTTGTATTATCTTAGAGTCTCGCCTCGATATTGCTACATTGTCGTACACATTTCAAGCCGTGATAATGTGCATCAGCTATAACTTCGGCTGAAAGCTGTAATATAGTACTAATACGGAAAAAGTCACGTTTAATATGTTTGTTCATTCACACTATAAGCTCATGCTGGTGCGGAGTTTCAATGTGCGTGAGTATTTTGCACAGTCATTGTAGTGGAAAGAGGAATTTTGAACTCTTGAATATTTTGATCTCAGCCTTTGTATAGGCCGATTTCAAATTTTCCGTCTTTAGCTATTTAAAGGTACTGTGCTGGTCGAACATTAATTGCTCAATCAATGGTTTCAATCTGCAAGAGTGCAGAGTTTCAATCTGCAAGCAGTGCTAAAAAAATATTAAGCTTACGCTTAGACTGATCACCTGCTTGAATTTTAAGCAGAATATTTTGAATTTTAAGTTTACATGTAATCTGAAAGTAAAACATGTATTAATGAGAACACTTAAAGTATAGTTTAAATTTAGTTATATTTGTTGACTGAGTACAACAAAAATAAAAATTCCAGAATGTACAGTACCATCCAGTAGTCATGACAACTTTTAAAACTGTTGGGATTTTAGTGACAAATGATGTAAAATGTAAGCTAAACTTATAATTATAAGGAATGTTATTCTCTTTAGTATAAGTCAGAGGAACAACGACTAACAGCAACAATAAAAAAATAATTTAACACACTGATCGGCAGTTCATTTCAGTCTATAAATTGTTAGATGCAACAGGAAAATCAGTGTTATTTGCCAAATGGATATGTCATATCCTTGCAAATACAATTAACTGAAGATGTGGCAGCCAGTGGAACGAACAAAAGAAGCTAACTAGAAAGCTGTATTTACATCCACCAACTTGGAGGTGATGATACCACACTGGAAACTAAACATTACCTTGGATGACATTTTGTGTTTCAGTCAAACCTTTATTAAGCGGGGAAATGGGAGATGGCCATAGGGGTTTGTTTACCTGGAACATTCTTAACATCAGGTTCATTTCGTAGTGAACTTAGAGTCACTTCAAGACAATCATGATAAACATGTGTTTGAATGTTTTTATCACTCTTCACCTTCTATTTTGGAGGCTTATCTGTCGTCACCTTTTCCAAAACAAAGTTAATATACGTGTATTAAATTCTGGATGGCTGCTTAATAGGGGCAAAGACAATAGAAAAACCGTCATCAGGGCAACCAAAAGGTGGCCTGATGGCTGCTTGATAGGGGCTTTATTTACAGTATTTTGCTGACAATAAATTTGGGACTTTGATAACTGGCCACTTAATAAGGAGTGGCTGCTTAATAGGTGGCCGCTTAATAGAGGTTCAACTGTATCAATGTATTTGCAAAGTTGGCCACATAAATGTCTTATCTTTGAAATATTTTAAAGAAGAGGGATTTATGTCATCAACTTTTGTCAAAAAAGCAGGGAATGCGATAAAATGAGTAGTAACAATAATAAATAACAGTAAATAGTCCTCATTTGTTTGTGCAAGTTGTCAACTTTGACCTCCATACTTCAACTTTGTTAAATATCAAATGAAACCAACCAAGAAGCTGTGCAAATGAAGCTGCAAAAAGCTATCTAACTTTGTGAAAGTGGCAACCATATGGCATGTGTTACTCAAATTGTTGTGCTAAATTTATACGGCACTTTTAAGGTAGTGCTGTCCAATTTTAAGGGTTCAAATGACGAATGTATGTGATAAAAATGGCAATCACTATACTAAGTGATGTTAGGATAGAAACTTGCTCACATAATTTGAAGATAAATTGAACTCGTCACAAATAGATGAGCTTGGGAACTGGTGCCTTAAAGGTTAGCGGGGTGCCAAAGCCATAAGCTGCTAGGAGGTATCCATGGCAACCCTATGTATGTGATAAAAATGGCAATCACTATACTAAGTGATGTTAGGATAGAAACTTGCTCACATAATTTGAAGATAAATAATGACTTCATTTTATTTCCTATAATTGACAAATTCTATAAAATACACCTAAAAGAGCATAAAACCGTTTGCCAATATTTATATTACATGTAGTAACTTTGAGCTGTTGTGCACGAGGAAGTGATTACTTGTTGAATATTCATTTTAAAAACAAGTAGTTTAGAGAGCCATTGTCGCTTGAATCCATTTAAGTCATGCAATCTTTGGGCCAGTTTATTTAGAAGTGTGGTGGCCCTCCGTTACGAATTTTGCTTCTAGAAGGGCTAAATGGCATAGCTCCTTGTAATTTTACTGTTCAGAGTCAAAAATGAGTAACTGATAACTAATTACTGAAGCATGTCAAAGTGTAGAGAAACAATAGCGTTATATCTACATTAAACATGTTTATATTGCCTCATCAAGAGAGGTTGTTTACCTGAATGTAAATACCATGGAACCCCGTTAATCTGGTCACCAACGGGCCACAAAAAGGGGTTCTTTAACTAAGAAAATGACTGACTGAGTTTTTTCTTTGGTCCAGAATAAAGTGGCTGTAATAATGAGGTGGCCTTATTAACAGGGTGGTCGTAAGGCAGGGTTTCACTGTAATATGTCTATTTCCAGTTTCACCATACATTCTGTTGTGAGATCATCAGTAAGTTAGGATTAATTTCATTCAATATGTTTTGATAATTATGAGATGCCTTTTTTCAGTGTCCAATCCAAGGGATGCTTCAAGTGACAGATTCATCTTGTCAAAGGTGGGTAGATGATTCTGTTGAACTTTATCACACCTCATTCTGTGACGAACTAAACAATTGCATATCATACCCTCCTTAAGCTTTGAGATATATCAATAAAATATGAACACATTCAAGTACATTCTAATCATGAACTAATGGTATGACCCTCTTTGCATGTAGTAGAACTCCATCAATTTAACAGTGAGAGTGGTTATGTAAGCTAAATAATGTACTAGATAGAGTGATGGATAATCTTGTGGCCTCTTTACCATCAACTCCTGAATAGCTAGTCAACCCTTCAGTACATTACAGGATGCCCATAATCAACAAGATCATTGTCAGCTAAAACGTAAAAATATGCTAGGGTGCTTGTTAACAGTTATCGTTCTGCAATATTATCTCCAGGGACATGCGGCTCCAATTCTGTATGCAGTGTGGGCAGAGGCTGGTTTGTTTCCAGTGGAGGACCTGGCCAAACTTCGCACAATTGACTCTGATTTGGAGGGTCACCCAACTCCTGTGAGTGCCTTGCATTTTTTTTGTTGTGGGTAACTTAATAGTCATAAACAGAACAATTTTTCTTGGACAATTTTGTTCAAGAGGGGAAAGGTGTGATGAGGTTAACCCTATATGATCGTTGTAGTAATAACCCTTTGATGTTACAGTGTTAGTTTTCCTTTGTCATTTCCAAAACTATTCACAGAGATGCCAACTCAAAAAAATCGCAAAGTAGGAGGTTATTGATTTTGCTTCTTCTTCACCCCCAAATAACGTAGGACGTAATTGAGTTTTGCTGATTCAACCACATAAATAACAGGGTCAAATATCTCTTAAAATGTCCGAAAATCGGCCAAAACAAGTGTGAAAATATGTACTTTAAACCCCACCATTCATATTCAAAGATTCACTGACCCATACTGGTCTGTATTCGGTGACTCCCAGATAATCTGGGAGAGTTGCCATAGGTGTATTCATTATGCACCATAGAATTACAAAAAATAAACTAAGGTTCTTCGAAATGTCAAGTTTTCTGCTTTTTTTCTATAGCGTCTAAGCTTCGTTGACTTTGCTACTGGTTCGCTTGGACAAGGCTTGAGCTGCTCTGCCGGCATGGCTTACGCTGGCAAGTACTTCGACAAAGCAAGGTGAATGTTTATTTAATTACAGCACTAAGTTTGAAGATGGGAAAATTACATCAGCTGTATACAGGTCTTCTGTCTAGATGAAATTATACTTCCAGTTTGAAATTGGTGAGTGCTGAGCTGTGTAGAGGAAATAGTGCATACATGCACCATGCCTAATGTGTGTCCTGTCTCTAATAACTACCCTTCCTGGAGTCAATACTTCACTAATAACATAAATCCTCAAATTAGTGCCCAGGGTGCTTATTTCAAATTTAGGAGAAGATGG